>Ga0123342_1000696_pt1 | contig 54719 bp, 46 predicted proteins | sample Turbeawhitnodule_FD_89960 | JGI IMG/M metagenome (GOLD analysis project Ga0123342, IMG submission 89960) | Root nodule microbial communities of legume samples collected from Mexico - Turtle bean Mexico white nodule | ecosystem: Host-associated > Plants > Roots > Nodule | place: Mexico: Nepantla...
ACAACTCATATATTTTATATAATATATATATATATATATATATATATATATATATATATATATATATACTTGTTCATGATAAAAACAAAAGGTAAAGTCACTCTATTTTTATCATTTTATATTTAGTTTTTAAAATAACTTCTAAAGACAACCATTTTATGAATTTTGAGACATATTTTAATTTAAAAATAACCATAACTGTGCTTGACAAGAACATCCTCAACATCTCAAAACATGAACATATGTATAAATCATATCCCAAAAACAATCTATGTAAATAACTAGTCAATATATACTACTTCTTATTGCTTGTAAAAGAAATAAACACAAACCCCAAGGGTTCATTGTGCTTTCTTTGGAAACCAAAACCACTTTTGAAAATGAACTGTTTTTTTTTTCAATTAAAAATACAACACCATCTAGAATTATTGTTTCTCTATGTCTCTAAACTAGCTTTTAGAACCTCTTCTACGAATAAAAAGTTTTAAAAACTAAAATTCAAAAAACTGAATCAGTTCACCCATAGTTGATTGCTCAGGTCTATTTTCTAATCCTCCTCCATGGAAGGAAGTTCATTCAGGTCAAGATCAAAATCCAGTGGGCCACGCAATAACCCTACTTTCACTGGAGAAGATGTCTCCACTTCCTTTTCTCCTGTGGTTGAAGACCCCGCTTCATGTTCATGTTTCTCTGTGCAAGCCTGAGCTCCCACTTTCTCAGCAGCATCAACCTCCATTTCTTTATTTTTCTTCTTCTCCGGATCCACAGAGTGAGGCACAACTTCAACTTTCTCAGCAGCATCAGCTTCCACTTCTTCATTCTTCTTCTCTGGAGCCACATCATAAGGCTCAACTTCCATTTCCTCAGCAGCATCACCCTCAACCTCCACTTCATTATTCTTGTCTGCAGCATGAGTCTCAGCAGGCACAGCAGAACTCTTGGATTCCACTTCAGTATCAGAAAAAGAGTCGCACTCTTTGTTCAATTCGCAGTTAAGCTCCACTTCAATTTCATCCATGGAGGAAGCAGGCTCCACTTGTTTGTTCTCAGAAAGTGCCTCTTCTGTGTTCTCAACAACAGCAGAATGCTCCCCTTCAATTTTCTCTATTGCAGAAGGCACAACTTCCTCGTTTTCTGCAACATAGGGCACAACTTCTTTGCTTTCTACAGAATCAATCTCCAGTTGTGTTTCTTTTTCAACTTCAGTGCTAGAGTTCACTGTTCCTTCTCCTTGGCTTGTGTCCATCTTCGAAAGCCCTCCATGAGGTATGCCCTCGTCTTCTTCAGGGTTCTCCGTATCACTATCACCACTCTCCACTTTATCTTTTTCCTGATCACTGTTTGTGTCAACCACTCCCTCTTGGTTTAGGTCAAAATCTGAATGTGCTCCATGAAGCATGATGCCCTTCTTGCCTTCAGGCTTCACTTCAATGTTGACCTTAGCAACAGTTTCCACTTTTTCTTTGAACACATCATCGTAAAGATAGGAATCTATTTCTTCTGGGCCTTGGTTCAGGTCTAACAAAATCCCTCTCTGAGGCATGTTGTTGTCACCTTCCACTTTCTCATTCTCTCCACCTTCTCAAAACAAAATCATCTATGTAAATACCCATCCAATATTTTCCTAAACAAATTAAATTAACAATTTAACACCTCTCTATATCTAACACAGACGCCACTCATTGAATAACGAAATCTATAAAATTGACTAGTTTGTAACGAAATTCAATTCAAAAAGGGTGTGCTTCGGAATGTATTACCAGCATTTCTCACAACTACATAGATCCGACTCAATGAATAATAACAATTGAGATCTACAAAATTTAATAGCCTCTAACAAAATTCAGAAAAAGATTAACAAGTATTCAAAAGGTTCACTTCTTCTAGAGCGTATACATTATCAGCATTTATCAGAAAACCAACTACTCATTACAAAATGGTATATTAGATCAATAAATTCATATATGACACTGGTTTTTGTTTATACCTTGAGGCACCATTTCAGCATGGTGTGCAACAGTTGGGGATGAAACAGAATCAGGAGAGTTGACACAATGAGGATCGATCTCTGATGAAGCCTTCCTCTTGTGACCAACCACAGCGAAGGGCTCCGGATCCAGTGAATCCGCTTCAGTGACGTCATCAGCGCCACCCTTAAGCTCCATTGTTTGTAAGGAACAAACAATTCCCTTTTCTCCGTCTCCTTGAGACCCTTCTGTAGCTTGAATTGGAGTAGCAGCAGTGGTCATGGTGGTGGTGGCCTCCATCTTCACTGACTCAGAGTTCTGCATGGTTAAGGAACTGAAAATGAGAGCAATGTTAAATAAACTACGAAAACAACGGAGAAAACAAACACACAATATTAATAGCTTTATGTTGTGGGTAGGGTTCTTACACTGGAAAAAGGTTCTTGTATATATAGACTACGTAAGTTGACAATGTTTTAGGTGGCGAAAATTGTATGAAGAAAACGGCGCCGTATTCCACGCCATATTTTCCTGTAAGTATTTATTCTATTTTCTTATTTTTTTTAAATATTTTCAGGACAAAAAAAAATTAAAAATCCTCCCTAAATTTACTTAAAATGAATCTCTCTATCTATTGTTTCAGATCTGAAAGTGGATTGTGAAATTTACTTCAATGAAAATCTAAGACCGTGTTTGGTTGTTCAGATTGCGAGCCCCAAATTTACACATCACAGAAAAAAAACTATACATTACTCATGGGTGTTGATAATTGACACCGTACATATTAATAAACTCATAATTCAATAAATTGATATTTTAATTATATTTAATTTTTTTAATTTAAAATATTATTATATTATTATAATGGATTGTGAATTATGAGAAATATACATTGATAATTTTGTTCCAATATACAACTCTAATTATTTTTTTAAATAAAATAATAAAAATATCCTTTTTATATCATCAATCGCAAGTTATCCATATATAAATATATGTTTGTAAAAAATATTTCTACTCATTTTTAAACTCAATATTTTTCTAAACGCACTTAAACACTTTAAGCGAAACGCAGAGAACGTACTTTTAACGTGTGTTTTAGTTTCTTCCTTTAACGTATCTTTTTTTTGTTCTTTGTATGTGCTCAGTGCCAGCTAAGAGAATATACGTAATGCAAACACAAAAATGTAAATATTAATTCATAAAATATATTTTTTATTCCTATCCTTTTTTTCCTCCATCATTTATTGCATTTTTAATATATCGTAGAACTGGTATTTCTCATAAAAATATTTATGATGCCTTTAATGACACAATTAAAGATAATCATTTTAAATATATTGAAGAAATTAATGTTTATGTCTTTTTCTGGTTTTGTAATAACTATTGCTAAAAGTCAAATGTCTTTTTAGTGAAATTTAAATTTCAAACACGCGCTAAAAGATATCTGTCTAAAAATATTGAAGTTTTTTTTTTTCATTTTTAACCGATGTCTAATAAATTAAATTTAAAATGCTACTTCCATCTCCCACGTTAAATATAAATTTCAAACTGTTCTTAATTTTCCATAAAAAAAATTAAATATTTTAAAGTTCTTAAATTTATGTCAAAGTTTACTTTAGCTCCTTAAATATAAAAGTTATTGTTTTAGTCCCTTTTTAAATTATTTTTCTAGTCTCTTAAATTTATAAATCTTTGTTATATTCCTCTAATTAAACTTTTTTTTAGCAACTATAATTTAAATGTTATGTTTTAATGTAATATTTGTTAAATTTGTATATGAATTTTTAGTGTTTCAATTGAAAATGACTTATTACAGTTGACAAAGTTTTCGTTGTTAAAAGTTTCAACTTACTTTACGAACAATATATTTTCTAACAATTTTCGAAATAAGATTAATACTATTTTAAGCTTCCAAAATTTAGATTACCCATAATTTTTAATATAAGTTAATTCCTGATTTTAAAGAACCAAAATCTAGTAAACTGAAAATGGAATAGTGTAAATCACTATATTTTAATAGAAAAAACTAAATAAGATAAAAGAAAAAGAAAAACTTCAAAAACCCTATGCTAATAAAATCGCATTTTTAAAATTAAATCATATGCTATTTAGGTCAACAAACTTTTCGATCACATGGATTTTGAAAATCTAAGTAAATTATTTTTATATCGAAAGATTAAAAGGAAAACGTTTATATTTAAGGACTAAATTTTATTAAAAATTTAGAAAAATAAATCTATTTTTAAATTTGAGAGACTAAAATAACCATTATAAATTCAAAGAACTAAAAAATTCCTTTTAAATTTTGGATATCTAAAATAAAATTTGACAGAAATCTAAGAACAATTATAAAGATTTATGGCAAAAAAATGTAAAATAGATTTTAGCATTAATTATTTTAGTTACACTTATCATTACTAACATACATTGAGAATAAATGTGACAATTATTTACTAAAGATAAAAAAAAAAATCTTCAGAATTTAGGGGAAAACAGTTTTCAGTTAAAATGATTAAAATCGTAAAATCTCAAACCAAATTGGATTGAAAAATTACAAATGGGAACCATGTCAATTTTAACCTCCACTATCATTTTTCAAAATTTCCAAAATTATCTTTTATACTCGATTTGAAAATTCGAAGTTTAATAAATAAAATTCAAAAGTGAAAATTACATTGTGAAAAAAAAATCTGAAAATGCATTTTGAATAAAAAAATTCAAAACTAAAAAATGTATTCTGATATCCAAATCCAAAATATTTTCAGAAAAAGAATTTTGGAAATAATTTTTTATTCACACCCTTTTTTTATTTAAGATTATTTTCGTTATTTTATAGAAATTGGGTTATTTTCGTTATTTCGTTATTTTCGTTTTCAATAAGAAATTGGATGCATGTTGAAATTAATATGATGGAAGAATTTGCCTTACAAATTTTGATACGAGAGGACCAACGATAAAAAAAAAATACTCTAACACAATTAAAAAAAAATAGGATGAGAGATTTATTTAGAATCATCATTCACTTACTCCGTTTGGTATACATATTAATACAAAATTTAAAATCTTCATTTTTACATGTCTTATTATATATATCAACCTATATTGTAGTTATTATATATATATTTTTTATAATTATTCCAGCAATTTAATATTTGGTTTTATCACCCCAAAAAAGAAAAGAATAAGTAAAACCCAAAGATTTTAGTAGGGTTCTAATCCCATAAACAACTCTGAAATCGTGATATGTATTTACTTGTTTATCTAATATGTATTATTGTATGTCATTACATAGAGAACAAATACAAAAATAAGACCTTAAAACTATAATAATAGTACAGATCTTATGATAATTTATTTTAACACACTCATAAAATATAAAGTACAATTTATCATATTTTTATATGTATACATTACATACAAATATATCTATCGAATCACAAATGGATCCACATTTCTATAATATTCTCTAAAAAAATATCTACTCTTACAAGTGAAGAACAAATAATTTATATTTTCATCGAATTCACACAAACTACACAATATGCTACAAAAGTTAACACAGATTATCTTGTGATCAATTTCTCCTAAAATGACTCTCTATGCAAAATATATTGCCATATTCAATATATATTAGGTTTATTAGATAAGATGAAAAAACACATAAGCAATTAAATAATATAATAATATAAACATAGAATACACTCATTTTACGTAAGATCCATACAACATATTTATCCAAGGTAATATCTTTTATATTATTTATCTAAAAATATATTTTATTATAGATCATGATACACGCCCAATACAAAACCAATTATAACTGTTTGAGTTAAAAGTAGATAAATTTTAATCATTTGTAACCCTTTGTGTGGCTTTTTCCCACTCTTGTAAACTCTGTAGTTTTCAGAGTAAAATGATATTATAACTTATATGAAGTGATGTTTTGAAGTTAAAAGATCTGTAGTGTGTCAGTATTTCGTTGGAATTTCTAACTAGGTATTCGCTTGTATGAGTTTATCTCAACTTACACATAGATATGAAGCATGACAAATGAGATTACAATGATACCAAATGATACCAAGTGTGACTAGTAAGTAGGATGCAAACAAATAAATAATGAGCGAGTTAAATATATTTTTATTTATGTATTATAATACAAAATTAGTTTTTATTTTTATTCAAATTTTGTGTACCGACCAGTCTTCGGGTATCGTTGACCGCTAGTAGTTAGGGGCTACGTAAGCTAGGTCCCACGAACGGCATGGGTCAGTGTCTTGCAAGGCACGTGCGCCAAGGTACCGAAGAGTGGTCAGACATCGATCACGAGGATGTGCTGATGTGTCCTCGACAATGCAGAGAGGTCGGACATCAGTGACTCGAACAGCAGAGCTGGGCCACGAGAGGTGGATCCCAGGCCACACACCAGTTGCCAGTTGGGGAGAAAAGCCTAGATCACGAGGGGTCCATGCATGTGGTGTGGATGATGCGTTCAAGCGTAACACAAGCAAAGACCCACTGGAAAAGATACGACTTGTGAGAGTCACTTTCCGGGGGTGAAACTGCATGCATGACACGTGAACAGCTAGGGCACTCCCAGGAGGAATGGCCCCAGAGATTAGGTGCACAAGTTGGTACCCAGGTGATCATCCCGTCAGAGGTGCACTTCAGTAAGGGAACCTTACGCGCTAAATTGCCCTAAGAGTGGGTGATAGCGGCGCTAAGGTACACCCTCAGTAACCGTAATTGTGATTAGCGGAAACCGCGGAAACCCTAGAGTATATAAAGGGTAGAGTTAAACCTAATAAGATACGCATCATTTACGCGAATACTCACACAGATTACACAGAGAGCTTTTTACAACTTACTTTCGGTGTTTCCTAGCCTTACACTAACTTGAGCGTCGGAGTGCAAACGGCCTCTAGGACGCCCTTTTGTCCTTGTGATTTCAAGTGCTTGATCGAAGAAGGGTACGAACGAAAGCAGGGATTTTTGGGTGTGGGATCGTAGTAGGTGCACAAAGAGAATCGAGTCAACCGGCAGGAACATTTGGCGCCCACCGTGGGGCACGATCTAAAACGTTGTCCCATCCGCAAGAACAAGAAAGATCAAGAAAGATGAGAAATACGAGGCAAGGATCCGTTGCACCAAATGGAAGCGAAAGCCTCACCCTGCAACAGATCATGGAAACGATGCAGGCTCTCCAAGAAACGATGGCTGCATCAAGAGCAGATCAAGAACGCATCTAGATTGATTTGGTTGCCTCAAAGAGCCAACGAGGAATGGCATAGGGGGTTGCGGAATCAAGGGGGTGAACGTGATATGGAGGATCAAGAAGCCACGACACCACCCAGGGAATTCCCAATGCCATTTTCGCAGACGATCATGGACGTCGTGATATCAGCCACGTTTGTGGGGCCTAAAGCCACCTTCACGGGTGTAGAGGACTCAGAGGCTCACCTCACGGCCTTCCATACGCAGATGATGTTGGTTAGGGGTTCTGACGCGGTGTAATGCAAGTTGTTCATGAGCACTCTGGTGGGAACGACGATGGATTGGTTCATCAGCCTCCTGATGGCCATATAACGTCGTTCGTGCAATTGTCCAAGTTGTTCAGGGAGCAGTACTCCCCCACCCATTTCTTATGATCTCTTTGACGTAAGACAGTACCAGGGAGAGTCCCTGAAGGAATTCCTCAACTGTTTTGGGGCACAGGTGAGGAGGTTAAACACCAAGGATGAAACAATGATGGTGCACGCGTTCAGAAAGGGCATCGTCCAGGGCCTTTCAGCGAATCACTCATCAGAAACCGCCCCAAAACTTTCGGCGAGATAAGGCGTCGGGCGGTGGCTCACATTGCTGCAGAGGGAGAAGTCAACGAGAAGTGCACGTGCGTTGCTCCCACGCGCCCATGTGGAGGTGCGTGGGCACTTGGAGCTGGACCACCTTCACAGATGGTGTTACATCTCGTACGGGGAACATCAGGTACCTCGTCGTCAATGTCCCCTTCGCTTATAACATACTTCGAGGTAGACCTACGTTGAACAGGCTGAGGGCGGTGGCGTCGACGAGGCACATGAAGATGAAGCTGCCCGACTTGGGAGGAAAGGTGATTACCATCAAGTCGGATCAAAGGAGGCTAAGAGGTGTTATGAGAACAAACTCAAGATGAAGAGAGGGGTGTTCATGCTTACCACCAGGGCACCATTTGAAGAAGGGGTCGCCCCATCAGAGATCACTCGATAGAGACGACCCGAACCAGCAGGGGAAGTCTTGGAGAGGAAGATTAGAGGTAAGACGTTCAAGCTTGGAAAGTTGCTAGACCAAGCAACAGAGGACCAGATCGCCGAGGTCATAGCACGGCATCTGGATGCCTTCGAATGGTCTGCCTCGGACATGCTAGGCATAGACCCAGACTTCCTGTGCCACCACCTCACCATGGACCCCAAGGTCAGGCCCATCCGCCAAAGAAGAAGGAAGTTCAACGAAGAGGGGCGGCAGGTCATAAAAGAAGAGACGAAGAAGTTGTTGGGCGCTGACCACATAAAGGAGATCCAGTATCCTAAGTGGTTGGCCAACGTGGTCTTGGTGAAGAAGGCCAACGGGAAGTGGAGGATGTGTATCGACTTCACCGACCTCAACAAAGCATGCCCAAAAGACTCCTATCCTCTACCAAACATAGACGCTTTGGTAGACAGTGCCTCGGGCTGCAAGATGCTCAGCTTCCTGGATGCTTTTTCCGGGTACAACCAAATCAACATGCACCCCAAGGATGAGTGCAAGACCGCATTCATGACCGGGCTGTCTTGCTACTGTAAAACAGTGATGCCCTTCGGGCTGAAGAACGTGGGCTCCACCTACCAGAGGTTAATGGACAAAGTGCTTGCGCCCATGATATGGCAAAATGTGCAAGCCTACGTGGATAACATGGTGGTGACCTCGCAGGTGAAAGACCAGCATGTGGTGGACTTGGAAGAGCTATTTACGACAATAGCTAAGTACAAACTGAATCTGAACCCCAAGACGTGCGTGTTCGGGGTGGAAGTAGGTAAATTCTTGGGTTTCTTACTCACCGAGCGTGGGATAGAGGCGAACCCCGAGAAGTGTGTTGCAATCCTTGCAATGAGAAGCCAAATCTCAGTGAAGGAGGTGCAGCAGTTAACAGGGCGGATGACCGCTCTGTCCAGATTTGTATCAACTGGAGGAGACAAGGGTCACCCTTACTTCCAGTGTCTGAGGAGGAACAACAGGTTCATCTGGACCAGAGAATGCGAAGAGGCGTTTCACAAGTTGAAAGAGTACTTGGCCAGTCCCCCAGTGTTGTGCAAGCCACAGTTAAGTACTCCACTTCGCCTGTACTTCGCTGTGACGGAGCGGGCAATTAGTTCGATCCTCGTGCAAGAGCAAGACCAAGTGCAGAAACCCATATACTTTGTAAGCAAAGTATTGCAAGGGCCCGAAATAAGATACCAGGCCCCGAAAAAGGCGGTTTTAGCAGTGGTATTCTCAGCGAGGAGACTTCGCCATTATTTCCAAAGTTTAACAGTGGTGGTGATGACAGACCTGCCTATTCGTAAGGTTCTACAAAAACCAAACGTAGCGGGAAGAATGGTACGATGGGCAGTGGAACTATCAGAGTTCGATGTCCATTACGAGCCCTGAAGTCTTATCAAAGGCCAAGTTTACGCAGATTTTGTAGTAAAGCTCTCCTTGGCAGATGCACACCAAGAGGAAGCCAACTTTTGGTGGGTGCTCTCTGTAAACAGGTCCTCCAACCAACAAGGCAACGGGGCAGGTGTCATCTTGGAGGGACCGAACGGGCTTTTTTTTAAGCAGGCTCTACGGTTCGCCTTCAAGGCCAACAACAATCAGGCGAAGTACAAGGCCTTAATCGCTGGCATGATGTTGGCGAAGGAGATGGGAGCGTAGAGTCTGTTTCCAAATAGCGAGTCCCTATTAGTCACGGGTCAGGTGACTGGAGATTACTAGGCCAAGGACCCTCAAATGGTCGCATACCTAGGATATGTCCAGATTCTAATTCTGAAGGGGTCACTCGCGGTGTTCGAGTTGGTGCATGTCCCAAGAGAGCAAAATGCTCGAGCTGACTTGCTGGATAAGCTCGTCAGTTCAGGCAAGGGGGACAAATAGAGGACGGTCATATAGGAAACCCTGAAGACATCTCGAACATTTACCGCAGATAACTGGGTGGGGGTGCACCAGGTCAGCACGACAAGAGGAGGGGCGATGAGTCATCGGTCATTGACCCAGGAGACACTGCAGACTCCAAAGATAAGCATATATCCAATCCTGGGAAAGGAGTCAATGCAGGTTTGCCTAGTCGAAGGAGGAGAAACCTGGATGACGCCCTATAAGCGCTACCTGGCTGATGGGATACTTCCATTGGAATCCGCAGAGGCCAGGAAAATCAAGAAAAATTCTGCCAAGTATACTCTCATTGACAGAGAGTTGTTCAGACACGGGTTCACCCACCTAATCTTGGTATGTGTAAGCGGAGACCAATGCGCATGTATAATGGCGGAACTCCACGAAGGGATATGTGGGAGTCACATTTGTGGACGATCTCTATCATCAAAGGTCATTCGTGCGGGATATTATTGGTCAACCGTAAGGGAAGACTGCACGAGGTATGCACAGCAGTGCAAGAAGAGTCAACAACACGTTGACTGGCACAAGGCGCCGTCAGAGGAGCTCAGGTCAATTTATAGCCCTTGGCCATTTCAAACATAAGGGATCGACATCCTGGGACCCTTTCCTTTGGCGATAAGGCAAATGAAGTACCTCGTGGTCGCCATAGAGTACTTCATGAAGTGGATCGAGGCCGAGCCAATGGCGCAGATGACGGCCCACAAGATCACGCACTTAGTGTGAAAGAATATAGTGTGTCGTTTCGGGGTACCGAAGCGCTTGGTGTCTGATAACGGCACACAGTTTGCAAGCCAACAGTTGGGTAAGCTATGCTCAAAGGTTGGAATAAAATAGATGTTTGCGTCAGTCGAGCACCCTCAGACGAATGGGCAGGTCGAGTCTGCCAACAGAGTCCTGCTCAAAGGTCTGAAGAGAAGGCTCGAGAAGGCCAAAGGGACCTGGGCAGAGGAGGTTCCTAGAATTGTGTGGGCATACCACACCACTCCCTAGTCCACCACCAGAGAGACACCCTTCAGCTTGGTGTATGGGTCGAATGCGATGATTCCAGTGGAGATCCAAGAGAGCTCGCCATGCTTCTAGAACTTCGTGACTGAAGAGTCCAACGAAAAAAGGAAGGTGAACCTGTACCTACTGGACGAGGTCAGGGAGGAAGCAAGAATTAAAGCTGAAGCATTGAAAAGAAGGGTGGAGTACAAGTATAGCTCGAAGCTGAAGCCTCACCAATTCCAGGTCGTCGACCTGGTGATGCGGAAGGCCCACTCATATTAGCTAGAGAACAAGCTATCCCCCAAGTGGATTGGTCCTTTAAGAGTGACAGAGGCCCTTGGGAATGGAGCATACAGGCTTGAGACACTAGAGGGAGGTGCGGTTCGTCGTACATGGAATGCGACCAACCTCAAGTTTTATTTCAGTTGAACAGTAACATTGTACATTGTTCTTAGGGGACGCTCTTTTTCCCTTATAAGGGTTTTTTAACGAGGTCGCCCAATAAATTTCGAATGAAGTATATTCACGAATTTTTGTACAATTCAATTACGAACTATTCACCTTGCGTTAGAGGTCTCGAGAGAGGAAAAGGTAGGTTTGTAGAGAACACCTCCCCCCTCGAGTGAGAACGCCAAGGTTGAACGAAATAGTTCACCAGTTAAATCTTCCTCGCCTTTGAGCGAAGACGAGGTCAGTTACGAACTGTTCACCTTGCGTTAGAGGTCTCGAGAGAGGGAAAGGTAGGTTCGTAGAGAACACCTCCCCCCTCAAGTGAGAACGCCAAGGTTGAACGAAATAGTTCAGCAGTTAAATCATCCTCGTCTTTGAGCGAAGACGAGATCAATTACGAACTGTTCACCTTACGTTAGAGGTCTCGAGAGAGGAAAAGGTAGGTTCGTAGAGAACACCTCCCCCCTCGAGTGAGAACGCCAAGGTTGAGCGAAATGGTTCACTAGTTAAATCCTCCTCGTCTTTGAGCGAAGACGAGATCAGTTTCGAACTAGTTCCCTTGCGTTAGAGGTCTCGGGAGCGGGAAAGGTATCTTCGCAGAGAACACCTCCCCCTCGAGTGAGAACGCCTAGGTCGAACGAAACAGTTCACTAGATAAATCCTATTCCGCCTTGAGTGGATTTGAGGTCAGTTATATGTTGTCCCTTGAGTTGGAAGTCTCGAGAGTGGGAAAGATAGGTTCTCAGAGAACACTTCCTCCCTCGAGTGAGAACGCCAAGGCTGAACAACCCAGTTCACAGCTAAATCCTCCCCTGACTTTGAGCAAGGGCGAGGTCAGATAGAGGGGTCAGGGTGAGTAAGCGTGCTACCTAAGATTCATGTATTGGTCAAAGGCGTTGTTAAAAGCGTCAGCGCGAGGTCCAACAGTTAACAGTCGAAGACAAGGAGCACAAGTTAAAACAAGTTATGCGCAGAGTTCGAGCAGGTCAAGATTGAGGAAGTTAAAGCACTTGAAGATTTAAAGCAGGTAAACAACTCAGAAAAACAAAGCATTCATAAATAAGAGAATAATTGTTTGCTTGAAGACCAAGTACAAGCTAGGATGGTGGAGCCCTTGGCACAATCTGCCCATCCACAACGTGGTTAGACGTTACGAAGGGTGAGGCGTCCATCTCAGGATGCGTGCAGGAAACCTAAGCAAGGGCGTCCTCGAACCCTGTGGCGTACGCGTCGGCAGCATCGTGAATAAGTTCAACCTCGGATTTCTTGAATTTCTCAGCCTATTGAGTGAGTTCAGCCTCCACACGATAAAGTTGCACTTCTTGGTTGGTGACTCTTTCTTCAAGCTTGCCCATCTTGGCTTTGGTCGCCACAGCCTCCTTCTCCAGCTCCACCGCCCAAGTGCGCAAGGACAAGACCTTTGACTCGAGATCAGTGTATTCTTGACCTTTGTCGTAGAGCTGTTTCTTGATCTCTTTCTCAGTCTGGCGGAGATTGCTTTTCTCTTGATCCAAGGCAGTTTCCCAATTGGTAAAGATCAAAACCAGCTAGGCTAGTTCCTTCTTCTTTTTCTCCTCTGCCAATACCAGGTCCTCTTTAGCCTTTGTCAGCTCGTCTATAGATTTGGCCAATTCTTCCTCAGCCTTGGCCTCCACCAAGGCCACTTGCTCCTTGACCCTCACCATAGTCCTGCTTATGAGGCGTTGGATTGGGCGAGAAGCTCGCCGAAGCTGAGACCCAGCCTTGCCCTCGCGGCGTCTTCATCCAGGTCTTCTGTCACCCCTCTTTGGAAGCCCTTGAGGGTGTGCTGAAGGACAGCAGGCAGTTCGGGCGGACAAGGGGTGTGCTCGGAAGCAAGGGCGCTTTCGCCGCCACCTTCGAACACGAGGAGGCCGTGGGGAGATAAGGCGCTTGGTGGGTGTTCTCTGAATGAGGAGGGGCGACCGTAGGTCGAAGAGTGGGAAGGCGTCACCACGAGTTTCCTTCTCCTCTTGAAGACCACCCCTTCCTCGGTGTCCTCATCGTCATCAGACTCTATCACCACCACACTCATGGCAAGATGAGCTGGCGTAGGCGAAGCTTGAGCACAGGCAGGGGAAGCGACGATAGTGGGAGGAGTAGGGGTTGGAGTGGATGAGGCAGGGACCACGGCAAGGGGAACCGTGGCAGTAGGTGCGGGGGGTTTGAGCACCCAGCGTTGCAAAGAGCCCCTTTGCGACGAGCAAGGACATCAGCCAGCCTTGCCCTCTTTTCCGCGTTAAGTACCATGCCTGCGCCAAAATCAAAGTACAAGAGATCAACAAGGCAGTACGATCAAAATACAAGTAAACACCCAAGCATGAAAAGGCAGAATATACAAGGCATAATAGCATGGGAACCGGCATGACAAAGTAAGACAAGAGAAGACCGGTACCAATGTAGCCCTTGAGGGCCCCAACGTCGTACTCATGCTTGATTAGTTGAGTAGTGTTCATCCCAAGCTCGCAAAGACTTGGCACACCTCGCGATCGTGGGGGGGAAATTCCTCAAGGGATTTGGGCTTTTTGAGCTTCAACTTCCCCACCCAGTACAGGGGAACCCATCCAGCAGGGCGGGGTCGTAGTCGTTACAACACACTTTGAAGAACTTCCCTTTAAAGCCCTTATACGATTGTTGAAACAGGGTGAAGAGAACTCTCCCTGCCACCCCGTTAAAGCTTACCCAAAGCTTCTTCCCTGGACTCTTAGCCTCGAAGAAGTAGAGGAAGACGTCCACAGAGGGGGGGTGCTCGAAGTGGTTGCAGAGGATACCAAACGCCCTCACGAAGGCCCAGCTGTTGGGATGCAGTTGTGCAAGGGCCACGTTGATCTCAGTCAGTAAAGCCCGCTCGAACCCCGTGAGCGGCAAACGAAGTTTGATCCGTTTGAAGATGGTGGCATAAAGAAAGAAGAAGGGTTCCCCGTTGTTTGGACGGATACGTAAGCATCGCACTCTCGCCGGAACACACGAAGCATATGGGCAATCTCATCCTCCCTATGTTTCATCACATCCTTACTGGAGGTGAGAGCGGAGGTCTCAGCAAGGAGGTCCTCGGAGGCCCAAAGGTAGAGGGCTCTGTAATCTACTTGGGGAGGAGGGTTGGATGTTGTTTTCGTTCGAGCCATCTCGAAGAAAGCTAAAAAAACAAGAAAAAGAAAGAAGAAAACAAGGGTTTAGAAGAGGGTGATGGTGTAACACAAGAAAACTAGGAAAACCCCACACTCGAAGAAAACCCAGAAAAACAGAGGAACGGAGAAAAAGCAGGGAAAGCTTAAAATGCAAGAATTTAAACAGGCCCAGACAGTTATCAAGTAACGAAATCGAAGAACAAGGGCGATCAACGGATAAAAATCATACCTTTGATCGACGAGAGTTGAAAGTTCTGATTTTTTCGCGAAGGGAACTGAGAATGCTTGAAGAAGAAGAAGGTAAAGTGTGCAAGAGGTTTCTGATAATGGAACAGTGAATGGGAACGCGCATTTTCGAATGCTTAACGTAAACTAAGAAGCACAAGCGGCGTTAAGTCCTAGTCGTTGGATTAAGACACATATACGCAGGTTAAAACGAGCACAGAGAAGCGTCACTTCGGTGCATTGTTCACGTCCTGTCACACAGAGCCACACAGGTCGCCAGGGCGAGGACTTAATCTTTTCGCTGAACAAGTTACAGCTCGAGACTAGGGGACTTTTATACCAACCAGTCCTCGGGTATCATTGACCGCTAGTTGTCAGGGGCCACATAAGCTGGGTCCCACGAGCGGCATGGGTCAGTGTCTTGCAAGGCACGTGCGCCAAGGTACCAAAGAGTAGTCAGACATTGATCACCAGGATGTGTTGATGTGTCCTCGGCAATGCAGAGAGGTTGGACATCGGTGACTCAAACAGCAGAGCTGGGCCACGAGAGGTGGATCCCAGACACATACCAGTTGTCAGTTGGGGAGAAGCCTAGATCACGAGGGGTCCATGCTTGTGGTTTGGATGATGCGTTCAAGCGTAACACAAGCAAAGAGCCACTAGAAAAGATACGACTTGTGAGGGTCACGTTCCGGGGGTGAAACTGCATGCATAGCACGTGAACAGCTAGGGCACTCCCAGGACACAGAGATTAGGTGCACAAGTTGGTACCCAGGTGGTCATCCCTTAGAGGTACACTCCAGTAAGGGAACCTTACGCGCTAGATTGCCTTGAGAGTGGGTGATAGCGGCGCTAAGATACACCCTCAGTAACCGTAATTGTGATTAGCGGAAATAGCGGAAACCCTAGAGTATATAAAGGGTAGAGTTAAACCTAATAAGGTACGAATCATTTACGTGAATACACACACAGAGACCTTCTTACAACTTACTTTCGGTGTTCCCTAGCCCTACATTGACTTGAGCGTCGGAGTGCAAACAATCTTTAGGACGCCCTTTTGTCCTTGTGATTTCAGGTGCTTGATCGAAGAAGGGTACGAACGAAAGCAGGGATTTTTGGGCATGGGATCGTAGTAGGCGCGCGAAGAGAATCGAGTCAACCGACAGGAACATTTTATATCATCTAAGTACTTATAATATATAAATTATTGAAATAAGTTTTTTTATGTAAAATAAATTTTAATTTTACTTAAAAATTGTTAATTTTTAAAAAAAATTATTCTTATTTTGATTTCAAATTAATATCTATTTTAACTACTTCGAATAAATTAATAAAATGAAACCTGAACCAATTTCATATTAAAAAAGACTTATTTCAATAATCTTCCTAGAAGTACCTTGGTACCTGGATGGATAACCCATTGGTGAAAAACATAGTTAAATACCTTCTAAATTTTCACCATGTAAAAACATTTAATTATACACCACTTAAAATTTAATTTAATTCTATGACTAAGCACTTTTTTATTCTTAAAACCGGTTAGACCGATAATAGTTACAATGAGTAGAATATCATTAAATATTAAAATACTTTAAAGTCTTATAAAATTCACATTTTTTATAATTTTTTATTTACACTTTAACTTTTTACAATTTAAAAGTTAATTTAATTATATAATTAAATACTGTTTTTAAGACCATATCTTTATATAAGACTAAGGTATCTTTATATTATATTTTATAAAACTCAAATTTTAAATTTCATATTCTAACCAAAATTTTCCATTTAAAATGTTCTAAAGTTTTTAATAACAATAATTAAATTAGTATATAAGAATAGCATTCAAATATTTCCCCTCCTTGGTAAATAAAATAGTTAACGAAGAAAATTAGTAACAGGAACCAAAATTAATTTTTTAATAAAAAAAAATCAAAAAAATAGTCAACCCGTAATCTTAAATACAATTTGTTGTTGTTTTACAATTGGATCAAAGAATCCTACCAATTTAATTGTAAATTAATACTCCTTCCATGTTTTTGATGTGTTTTAAGGCTATTTTGCAATGTAATAAATTTCTTTTATTGAAATAAATTGGTAATATAATTTCTTAAATTTATCCAACTCTCTTTTATCTAACATAATAAATATATGTATAAATCATCGAAAAATTATTATAAAAGTAAAAGTATAATAAGAAAAAAAATATAACTAAAATCGATTGAGAACAGCTATATTTCCCAATTGAAACAAATAAAAAGAACGCAGAAATTAAATTTTAGTGAATCAATATGCATATTTATATTTAAATTTTTAACATCCCTCAAAATCAAACAAGGGTTTTATTTGCCGTTTTAACAAAATGAAATAGCTAGCCATCAATTTATTTATTAAAAAGCATCAACATTTTTTAACTTAAATATTTTCATATACATACATATAGTAAGTGTCGTTTACTTGAAAAAACCAACAGGTCCGATTGAGCTTAAACGGTTGTTTAACAAATATGAAACGCCCTTAAAAAAGCATCACTGATTGCGAGGTAATTACAACTATAAATCACAAAACACCAAAGAACACATCTTGCACAGCTTTCTTTTTCCTTTCAAAAGAGTCGCTTATACAAATATTGTACTTCCAAAATTTTAAAAACCTTATGATCAACATACATTTTGAAAAAAGATTTATCTGTAACTCTTTCGCCACTTTAGTCATTAATATCACTACGGGATTTACAGCAGGATTAACAACTAAAATGACAAACAGAAGTTCATAATTATATATTTAAATTCATGTTCCAATATAAATCCCTTCTTTGGAGAGTACCTATGAACCCAACCCTTGCAAACAGGCAAGTTAGAATTACATGTATATGGTACAAAATGCCTTGTACTTTCTTGTAGCTGAAGGTATAATAATTAATCATTGGACACTGGAGTATTTGATTTAATACTAAATTCTGGATATCATGTAAACGAAAAAAAAATCAACAGATTTGTTTAAACATAATTCCATGCGAAAATCGAAGCTAAATGGACAAATATCTCACACCAGATTCTAGCGTTTGGGATTTAATTGCTAGTCCTGTGTCGCTTACCACCTGCCAAATCAGTAATAAGTTATTAAAGTGAGAAAAAAAAAACTACACTAACATTGTAAAATAAATTTATACTATCACTCAAGCATGAATCACCAGCTATGACATGTTTATTAGCATTTACACAAAGTGCCTTCAAAGTCACACCAATGATGATTTATGATTTAATGACAACGTAAAATTGTATTACATAGTCACATTAAACTGTTAGTCCAGATACTCGTATAACCAAAAGAATATTAATACAGTACATCAACAGTATTGAAATAAATTCAGTTGAAAATATTTAAGCAATGCTGCCACGTGTCTGACACTAGTTTTGATATATGTACATGAAGAAAATAACAGCCATTAGAACTCGAAAGGAGATAATTGATGATCAGAGTTGGTCGAACGAATAACCTACATCACCATGTCAGGGACAAAGTTCAGACCATTTTAATTTGGACAGATTTCTGATCTTATTTAAATACCAAACAAGGCGCTTGAAAACAACAGAATTCGAAGGGACCAAACTCAGCAGTACACACAGAAGGACCTCCATGAAACCAAATTAACCAACATTACCTGCTACTGTCCAGAGTTCCCCAAAAGCCGCTCAACTGCTGCATGAACGTTCCCTGATGTAGCAATAAGAGCCCTTATGTTCTCTTGAGTGTCAAAGAAACCCATCTCTTGAAGCTGAGAAAGTTGGGTGGCATACAATTGCTCTGGTGGCTCTGGTTAACAACAAAGTCACACAAGTTAGGGAGGACGTATAAAAACTATTTGAGCAGAAAACAACAACGTTAAAATCTATTTAGAAAATTATGAAACTATGTCTAACCATTTGATCTGTTAGGAACAGCAAGGCTACCAGCTCCAAGTCCACCAAACATGCTCGATAACATCTCCAGTCCCATGTTGTTCATCGGTCCTACCATTAAAACAATTCAATAGCAATTATTTATAATATACATTAACTTCTGCATGCAATCAAATGGCAATTGCATCACCCAGCAGCCACCTTAGAACCTAAAAGTCCCCTTTTCATGGCTATTCTATAGATGCATGGGGCCCTTAAAGAGATTGCAAAGAACAAGTACAAAGAGGACACCTGATCACATATTGTTCCACCAATTCAAAAATACTATAATTCAAACTAAATCAAGTACTAGCAGGCAGCATATGATATTAATGATAGACAAGAAATTTGAATTCCCAATGCAAAACCACAGCCACAAAAAAATTAAAAAAACCTACTTACAGAGCATAGTTTCTAGATCTAAACAGAAACAAACAAAAAATGCAGAGTTCTCTTACATACCAGTGCCTACACCTGTTTGACCTGGTTCCCTGAAAACGCATCCAGTTTAGAAGATTAGACTAGCAACAAACATGAAACAATAAAGTAAATAAAATTCAAAAGCAATAACTACTCATTTTGCCCCCAAGAAAACTTCCAATTCAAGGGCATTGAACACACCAAGAGAAAGTTTAAGGTGAAGGAAGGCTCTCCACAACTCAAATCACCAATCTCAGCAATGATATTCATGTGGATTCAAATTCTATTTGGCAGAACTCTGGACTCAAACCTGAGTCATGCAATGGTTATGAACAAAAGGTCAACCATGTGGGCTAAACCCCAACTGGCTGTATTGTATGCAGATTTTGTTAGATACTATACTTGTATAAAAATTATGACTGTTTAGTAAGAAAAATTGCATCTATTAAATGGAAATAAAGCAATTAGTTAGGATAATTTAATTGAATAATTAGTTGGATGGTTAGCTAAAATTAGAGAGAAGATGATTCATTCTGTTTTGAGATATGAAAACTGAGCATTAGCTCTGTTGTAAGACAGGTAAAACCTTCCATGACGGGGAACTACTTGAAAGGAGGATTCTCTCCTCAGATTCTTTATAATTCAAAGAACATTATCAAAGCCCTAAAGGGCACTTGCTTTGGTACGGAAAGTTTAGATTAGGAGAAGGTTGTCCCGTTCTCATGAGTGCTATTTGACAGAAATCCCAGAATCTTATATTTCAAGCATAGCATCAGACAATAATGATTAGCAAAAGCAAAAACAAACACATTAAAATATTCCTCTTTAAAAGATTGTAATTGGACAAAAGCTAGCTTGGGAGACAAGCACAAGTTTCCACAGAAAGACATTTAATCCATGGATACATTAATTTTAAAATAAGTGGATAAGATTTTTTATTTTTTTCTTATTCTTTTAAAATGTGCTCCTCGATAATCCCTTTCTCTCTTTCACAACACAACCGGTGGCAAGGAAGCTTCCACTCCCTCCAGCTACAACACTAAAGCCACATTCACCCTCATTTTCAGTCCTTCTTGTCTCTGGCATACACAAATATTCCAAAGCCCCTCTCTCTTTATTTCAATGCCTCAAAACCCCATAGTAAAAGAACACATCACCACTTGTTGCATACAGAAGATTCAAGAGGAGATCTACAAAAATTGACAAATTCATCCAAAACACCTACAAATCATTATTCATATCCATTCTTCTAGTTTGAACATGTGCAACAATGGAGAGAACAGCAGTAGTGGTGATGCCACGAAAGAAGGCAAGGAAAATCTGGTAGTTGAAGAGTTCTCCTGACCACTACAGCAGTGGAGCCACACTGCCACATTCTCTACCCTTCCTCCCCCTCTATTATTTCTCCCTCAAACATTTTCTCTCACCATTGTCTCGGACTCCTCAATCATTAACTGAGACAACCTCTCAAAGCTTCTCCCACATTTCACACTTGTTGGTGATGAAGGAGGAAAAGTAGCATCAGATGTGGATCAAGGGAGGAGGTAACATCGTGAGGTTTTGGGCATGTGGGGGAATAGGAGGAGCCTAAGAAAAATTGGGAAAGTGACCGAAAAATAAACAAAAAGCATATCTACCACACTACAACTGTTTCCCATGGTGGAGACATCTCAGTTCTCCTACCCTAAGGATCTTGTTATTGGACAGGAATAAAAAACCTGGTATTTCAAGCATAGCTTCTGCCAATAGTGATCAGCAAAAGTACAAAACAACAACAATTACTACAGATCCATAATGATAGGACAGTTAGGCCATGAAGGAGGAAAAGTAGCATCAGATGTGGAACAAGGGAGGAGGTGACATCGTGAGGTTTTGGGCATGTGGGGGAATAGGAGGAGCCTAAGAAAAATTGGGAAAGTGAACGAAAAATAAACAAAAAGCATATCTACCACACTACAACTGTTTCCCATGGTGGAGACATCTCGGTTCTCCCACCCTAAGGATCTTGTTATTGGACAGGAATAAAAAATCTGGTATTTCAAGCATAGCTTCTGCCAATAGTGATCAGCAAAAGTAAAAAACAACAATTACTACATATCCATAATGATAGGACAGTTAGACCAAAGCATCTTCCAATAATGATGAACAAAAAATAAAAAAGTAACAACAATGACTATATATGGAAAATTATAGGTCAGTTCTATGAACATTATGGCAGTTATGTGTGCTTGATTAGTCATTTATAGGGCAGTTTTGTTCTTTAGAAACCGTTCTACAGTCATGCATGTCTCTCATATAAGTATGGTGTGTCAGGGACATTGTATTTTGGGACTCTCTGCTAAGGCTGGGCCTGTGTATTGTGTATTAAGAGTGGTTACATTGAGGAACTCTTTCCTTTCCTCTTCTTTTGCTGTCTGATATCAGTTGTAACTTTCTTCTGATTCAATTCACAAAAAATATAAATAACATTACCAGAATTTTGTGTATAATTCTCAAGTCAGATTCTGTCTAGGCCTAAGCTCAGTTGCAATAGGTGTACTAGGGATAAACAAATAACACTATTTCATCAAGCTATAGGATTGAAGCATTGGCACAATATAGTACAAATCCAGTTAGCAGTACTAAGAGGATGCTATCATTTTTATTCATTGAGTAAAAAACAGAAGGTATGTAAAAATAGAAATGCAATGATTGCTTCATTTCTTACTGTGTTGATTGTTGCTGACCAAGCTGAGACATGAGAGCTTGCTGGAAAGACAAGAGTTGCTGCCGTTGCAAATAAGACCATGTCATTGTGAGAAAATTACTTAAAACAAGCATCAATTATATAGGCAAATATAATTATATAATAATAAAACCTCTTTCACATATTAAAACACGTTTTGTATAATCTAAATTTTCAATGCAAAAAAAAAGCATACTTAATCGTGGATGTCAAACTCAATTTTTTCCCCAAATCCTTAGCTAGGAGAACATCATGCAATTCTCAGTCACGTTAGATCAGATGCTCGTTATTATAATTTACCACAGAAGTGACAAAGAAAATAACCGTCACAAACATTCATAATTGTCATTATTCATACACTGTATATAAGCATGGTTAAAGGTTCTAATATTCAAACACATAATGCGCACAAAGACATGTATGCAACAGTACAATTGAGGATATTGGATCAATAAAAAAGTATCAAGAGATGCGAAACTTTGAATCTGTCTACCTGCAGTGTCTCAGGTGAGGAGAACAGTCGTAAAAACTCTGGGTTTTGCATCACCTCCCTTAGAGAATTCATATCAGGCATGCCACGCTGCTCAGAGTTGACCCCAAGAATCTAAAAAAAAAATGTTAAGAGATAATTTCAATGACAAGAACTCATTGGCACAGGCAATGAGTAATTACCTGATTCATAGTCTGTGGATTGGAAAGGATACTTTGCATCATTTGTGAAATAGCTGGATTTTGCATTAACTGGGTCAGCATAGCAGCATCCGGCATTCCACCCAACATGCCTTCAAGATCAGGCAGTCCAAGCCCTCCTAAGCCAGTGGGTGCCTGCTGTCGAGCATCCCCACCAGTAGCAGTTGGCCTTCTGGTGTTATTTTGGCCACCTCCAGCTGCAATATACAACATCAATCAGACCAGCAAAAATCACAAGCCAGTAAACAATATAGCTAACCGCTAGAGAATAGACCAAAATATTAGAAGTGAAAATAAATTAAAAGAGGCATTCAGTCACTATCTGAGGAGAAAATTATAGAAAGAAAACTTACTTCCAGTAGTAGCGGACCATGGATTAGGAAGTGGGTTCGTATTGGGTACAGGAGAAGTTGCTTCAGAATTAGCAGTTGAGGGATTAGTTGATTGGTTCCTAACCGCTGCACCATCATTTCCGGCATTACCAGCCATTGTAGTGGCATTTAAAAATGGTTCTTGAACATTTTCATACATGCGTCTCAGCATGTTGAATCCCTCAGGAGAAGATTCAATGTTGCTCATTGCTCTGTCTGTATTCCTCATCATTTCGCGCATGATCTCAGGGTTCCTCGTAGCTTCAAGAGTCTGACGAAGAGTGCTGGGATCATTAAGTATGTGTGCCAGCTCAGGGTTTCTATCCATTAACTCTTGCATCTGTGGATTATTCATTATAAGATTCCGCACGATCTCCGGATTATTTATTAAATTCTGCATAGCAGGTGTGTTCATTATATCTCTCACTAAATTGGGGTTTGACAAAAGCGGTTGCTGCATTTGTTCAAGATCCGGAAAGCCCGCTCCAAATAAGCCATTGAGGCCACCGCCCCCCATCCCATTGTTACCACCAAGTCCGGGAAACAGTGAAGCCCCAAATCCTGGCCCTCCCAAACCCCCACCCTCATTAGCACCAGCACTCCTCGTGGTATTGGCTGTTGTGGTATTGGCACCACCAACATTAGTCCCACCAGTGTTGTTAGAAGGAGCAAAGCCACGAACCAAATGGACAGTGTGATCAGCCTCCAAACCTATGAATACAAAATGGCAAATCAGTCACATTCAATCAATTAAAAGAACTACTCTACAAAACACCATATAGTCTTCAAGTAAAGAAATATTGACTGCGTTAAAAATTATTTTCCATTCCCAATTAAGATGTAATGTCCTCACTTGAGGATAACAAGCCATGCAACATACAAAATTCCTGTAACGCCTTCCATAAACACGACCCGCCCCTGCACAAAAACTCCACAAATTTCTCAACAAACTAACCCTACATTACGGCTAACATTAAGCCACACAAATGCAAATAACAGCGTCCCGTTCATTACTTTCGCAAAAATCCCTGGAGCAAATGAATAAATTACAAGAGACTTGAGTACATGAAATTCACAAAATCATGGCAAATTAAAAAGTAAAAAATCAGCAGACCAATATAAAAACACACAATAGACATATTTCACAGGAAGAAAACCAGGATCCAAAATTTGCTGCAAAAAAATAAAAGTCAATACGAAGGGAAAATACAGGAATAATAACAAGATCAGGAGAATACCGTAGCTTTGGAGGGTTTGATCATCCTTGAGGATCCGACCCTTATAAATCAATCGCTGTTGATCAGCGGGGATGTCACAGTTGCGAGCCACAACGTCTTTGAAAGATCTGACCAGGGAATCCAGACTAATCTGGACGGAAAACTTTGAGCCATTGGAGCAACGAATGTTGATGTTGACTCCGGCGGTGTTGGACTCTGATGTGGCAGTCTCAGCGGTGGTAGCGTCACCTCCCATGGCGTCCTCCGTCCAAAGCACGACGGGAGGGGAATCAGGTGTGCCGCACTCCTTGATAATAATTAAATCGAGGGAGAAAGGATCGAAACCCTAACCCTAGAACGATTGAAGCGAAATCCGAATTAGGGAGAAAGAGGAAGGTGAGGATTGGAGAGATAACAGAAAAATCGTGAAGAAAAAAATAATTAGGAAAAAAATGAAAAGTGGCGACTGTTGTTGTTGGGCTAATGCTATGGCTATGAAATCGGAAAATAAAAATAAAAAAGAAAATGAGAATGAGAATTAAAATAAATAAATAAAAAAGGGAGAGAGAAAAGCAAGAGAGACCCTACGCTTCTTAACCCACCTAAGCCGGAAAAGAATTGATGTTGCTCTTTTTTCGTAAACTTGGATCCACGTGCTCTGCCCCCGCGTGACTAAAGATGGCAACCGCCTCTCTGCACTGTTATCCTTTCCCCATCTCTATACAACCTTATTTAAACCCACACGCTCTTTAACAAGCGCGTCACCATTTTTAAATAGCCTTCAATACCCACCTCATCAATTTTTTAGATTACGCTCAAATAATACCAGAATACAACAATTTTCTTATTTAATTTAGGCTATACTTGTTAACATAAGACTATAGAAGTTTCATATGATAAATGTGATTAATAACAAAATTTAATCAATAAAATTATAATATTACATTTTTGCCTGATTAAAGCATCATTAGGTCTATCAAGTTAGTTTAATGCAAAATTATTGAAAATAAATTTCAATAAAATTGAATAGATATAATTATAAAAATTTAAATAAAATTGTAAATTTTATAAATTTAATAATAAAAATTCAACAACAAATAAAAATTAAATATAAAATAATATAATAATTAAAAAAGAGAGTTAAATTATAATAACAATCATATCATGAGAGCAATCTAATATTGACAATAAATCTAAAAATATAAAAAAAATATATATATATTCGTAAAATTAAAATTAAATTATTATTAATCACATTTTTATTTAATAAATTTATTTTGACTATTTTATAATTTATTATTATAATTGTTATTTTTATATATTATTGTTTTAAAAAATTATTTTGATTATTACTATAGTTTTTAATATTGTTATTATATTTATTATTTTATTATTTTTTACATATTATTATTGTTTTATATTTTATAAACTAATTTTAAATATTATTATTTTATAAACTAATTTTAAATATTATTATTTTATATTATTTAATATTTATATTCTTAATTTAATTTTTTATATAAATATATTTATATTAGTATTATATTATATAATTATAATTGATTATTTATAGTATAATCGGTTTTGGATCCCCTTCAAGGAATGTCTCACCACCGTGATTGAGCTCCAATATGCATGTTATTGCTCCTCATTAAATTAGAGTAGCAATTTCCTTATTACAGTTCTGAAAAATCTCCTCCTGAATTGGTTATTGTTTGATACGGACGCATCATTAGTTCATCTATCTTTGTGTAGTTCTATTTTTGTTTTCTTTTCTTTCTTTTTTTTTTGCCTCTTTTGCTTTTACATCTTTCATCCACCCAAAATATTTACAACTAGTTTTAATTGTAGCATTTGATACTATTAATACACTACTTATTGAGATATAGTAAATACAATTAAATATAATAATATATTCAGTTTAAAATTATTAAACTCTCTCTATCTTATGATAATTTTGTGTATGCTTTAATTTTCTCATACTTAGATAAATTAAAATTTAATTTGTGAATTTTATAAAGTGATTGCATTTTATAAAGTGATTGCATAATTTATTTTGTTTTGTTGAGTGGCGAAAGATTGATTTATACCAACTTTTTGAAATGTTATGATTGTTCTTGTACGTTTTATTTGAAAGAAAAGAGTTTAAATGTGTAGTTGTTCGTTGTTGATGGTTTTCAGTAGTGATGATGGAGACAAAGTTTAACTCTGATGAAGTACGATTGAGGTTGTGGTGATGTTTAGAAGGAGGTAAAAAACAATGATTAAATATGATTTGTGGAGTTGAATGATAAAGAGATAACTTTTTGAAATTATCTTCCTCATAAACCTTTTGGAATAAGCAAACCAAAAGTTATTATAGTGTATTGTGTAATGGAATTCCTCATTGCATCATAAATTTCTTTACGAAAAACAAATTTCATAATTAAAAAGCCACAAACTCACTTTTCTTTCTTCCTTGACGAAAGCAACCACCAAACATCGAAGAAACATGGATAACAAATGCAAATGGACCTAAAAAGCACTCACGTCTTTCACAAAACACAAAAAGAAATAAAAAAAATGCACAAAGAAAAAATGAAACAAAAAATCAAATCCTTAAATATACTTAAAAAATGACTTAGGGTATTTTTGCTATTTTTATTATAGTGCAGGTCATAAAATGATATAGTAGTATTTTTGAAGACTTCAACATCCTCAATATAAAGCAACACAAAAGACTTTCCTTTCAATCAATCTTGTGAATATGTTTCTAGTTCGTTGTTCATATAAAGTAATTATGGTGAGGATTAACATGTTTCCTTATGTGTTAAATGCACATCGTAAGGTCGCAGTAGATTTGAGAATGGTTAACACCTCTCAAGTCATGTTTGTAAGGACATAAAAATATAAGTTAGTTTACTTTCCATTAATTTAAAACGACAAACCTAGCTGACTTAATGTAAATTTCAAGATTTTCTAATGGATTGTGCCTTCATGACCGAATTGATTTCTTAAATTTTTGGAGGATTTGTGGAAGCTTCAATGGAGGAAACGTGCAAGGATGGCTCTCATGGAGCTATGGATTCCTTGAAGGTGCATGATAGGTAGGAAGAGTGATTGGTTGGGCCATATCACTTGAGTTAGGTGAAGAAGAAGATTAAAGTGTTTATTCTAGAGAGGCAAGACAAGAGAGTGAGATGGCTAGCAATTTTGGCAGCAATTCACTCATTCATTAATCTTACAAAATGAGAGCCAAGCACCTCAATTTATAGGACAGAGGGTTGAACATTTTGGAGCCAAAATTTTAAAATTCAAAATAAAACTCTCCAATGAGAAGGTGTCATGTGGAGTCATGCTTTCCATGTTTAGCTCACACCTTCCATGCTAAATCCTCTCCACTCCTAGGTTGCCATGTGGACGTCCATGTGCTCCATACCAAGGTGATTTTCGTCCTCCAATATACCCTAGATGTTTTAGGGTTACATTGGGCTCGAAGAAGCCCAACTTTTTACCCTAACTAGTCACTTTTAACCCTAATCTATAGCTATTTTACTATTGGCCTAAATATAAGCCAAAAAACATAGCTACTTTGCCCAAATATTTGGTCCAATTATTTTATGCTACTAGGCCCAATACATGGCCCATGAATTCCTAAACAACTTTATACAATTTATTTAAGCTAAAGCTTGACCTACAAATAATGTTAACTAGTCAACAGAAACTCAGTCTTCTTGTGGCCAAAACTCTAGTTTATGTTTTGATGATTGGAAGTCTTCTTGGATATGTTTGAACATTCCTTCACTCTAGAATTGTCCTCTTGATTGGGCCTACAAAAATAAACAAAAGCTCAATTAGACTCATATTTGCAATTAAATGAATAAACAACCTCTAAGTCTTCATCCTCCATATTATGGGGTTGTGTGTGGCTAGACGATTTTCATCATTTTATTTCAAATATTTATCAAACTCTAATATGCAATCATATTTACACGCAATTACTTGTAAATAAAAACTCATGTCATCGGAATCATCATTTTCATTATCTACTTGTGATTCTTGTTGCTACTCAGTGAACACTCTTCAATACCTAAGTATTGTTCATAAAGTCCTTTAAAAGATGACAAGAATCTTGACTTTAGTTGACTAGTCTGATCAAGTTTAAATATATTATCAATGAATTAGCTAATATAATTAAACTTGTTCCCAAGATAAAATACAACAAAAATCAATAACACCAACATTTCTTCCATATTTATTATATTTATCCTTTGTATTCAATGTCATTCGATTTATACTTTCATCATTAATTTTAAAATAATTTTTTTCCAATGCTAAATACTTCATTCATACTTATGACTAGTCACACAATAAAAGTGTAAATACCCACTATAAAGTCAGTCGTGAAACATCTTTAAAAATGATAGGATTAACTTGGCACAATTCCAATAGTTTTTGTTGTAAAATTAATCTCAAGTTTGGATATTAAAATGTTTAAGACAAACATCACAATAAAATTTAAAAACAACAATAAAGAGTGAGAAGGAAAGAATAATGTTAATGAATTCTAATCTATATCGACAAATTCACTAAGAACAAAATTTTCTCACTTGGAGATTTACAAAAGAACTTCAACTATTACAATTCAAACATATAAACAAACTAAAAAACGGTGGACACAATTGTATATACAAGACGACCTTCCACCAAATGAGTGTACATAATGTTCTTCACTAGATGGGTGTACATGATAATCTTTCATTAGATAAGTGTACAAGACGACTTTCATCAAAAAGATGTATCAAACGATCTTCACAAAATGAGTGCATCAAATTATATTTACAAAGCATGTGTATAAGATATTCTTCACTCCGTCAATAAGACAATCATTCAATGGATGACCCACAAAAAGTAGATGACCATGTATTATTAGATGATGTTGTTCAACTAACAAATTTTGAACATATTTTTATTAACCGATCTCTACAATTTTTATTAGCATAATGTTATTATTTTTTGACAATTCAAAACCAAAAATTTAATCTTGCATATTTAACAAATTAAAGTCACATTTCAACTTCAAGGTTGTTCTAACATTAGGTGAATTGATGAAAAATGATATTTGAAAGAATTTTGTTATTACTTTACACATGTCATGGACTTAGTGAGTTGAACTTTGATGTTGAGGAAAACATGATTTTTTTAAGAATTTTATTATTACTCTACACATACATTGGACTTAGTCAAACTTCTAAGAGAGAGTTTCACATTTTTATTTACTCTTTTAAATTCTAAAGACTAAACTATTAATATTTTTTTATCACATCCTTCTTAACCAACCATGTGTAACACATGAATTTATTTTCATTTCAAGTAAGACAATTATACATTAATACTATTTTTTTTACGAATTAAATCCAACATTATTTCAAGTAGCATTATGGACATTGAGGCTAAGAACTCACTTCAGGTCTATAAGTTTTGCAACAATTTATCATGTATGTCTTAATATTCAAGTCAAATTCAAAATTTTGTTTTTGAAGTTGTAATCATTATTAAAAAAACATGTCATGAAACTCACATAGTTCATATTTTGAATTGAGGATCATGTCCTTCTCATCAAACTAATCCTCTCAATATAATGTTTTGATAAATTATTTTTCAATTTCCTTTTTTCTTTCTTATAAATTTTTAAAATTATCTGCTCAATTTAGTTTATGATGGGACATGGATTTTGACAAAAAGAACTATATAAGTTTAGAAAAGTACTTATCACATGGTAACAAACATTTTAATATTCATATTCATTTTTTTTATTTATTATTGATGTTATCATTTATTGAATTGAACATTGAATTGTCATTTATAAATAGACTTTCATCAAATATTATATTAACTTTATATTTTCTATAACTTGATTTATACACAACAATTATCTTCATTAAAAACTCAATTCAAACTTGATTTAAAAACATACAAAAACTTGACTTAAAATAAAATTGTTCAAGATTGTAGTTCATCAAATAATTTAAAGCCAATTTAATTTCATTTAAAATAAAAATTCTCAAACTTATGAAGGACAATAAATAATGAGCAAGTGGACGTGTGACGCACTAATTTTAATTACAATATAATTTATATATTTAGAAAGTATATTTGCACTGAAACACATTGGCTTATACGTAATGTATGTCACATTTCTATTAAAAGAATATAATTTTAAAGATATAATAAATAATAAATATATAAAAAATAGCAAAAACTGAACAGTTATTTTTAGTTGAAGAGTTATTTAGTTATTCTTTAGTAAAGATAATGTAATTATTTATTTTATTGTGTAATACAATTATTTTAATCTAATAAAGAGTAAAATTATTTTATTGAAATTATATATAAACGATAGCTGCATAAGACAAACCTTTATTATGGGAGATGAGGGTAAAAACACGAGTTAGTAAGGTATAGAACCGCGACCGTGACAGAAAACTTGAAAGATACTGTGGCGGTCGAAATGAAGGAAGGTGGGTTTCAGTGAGAGGTGAAGTGGTTGATTCATGCTCTAATGGCGGTTACTTTCAGAATGAACTACAACAAACATGGCGTGCTCGCTCGTTTGAAGACTCTCGTCAACTCTCAGGTGCACAAACACAACACCACTCTTTTCCTTTGGTTGAGGCATTTTCTCAAACACATTGCGACACGTGACATCTCTCTCTAAACCCATTGATTTTTCTTTAATTCTTTGGTTTAGAACTTTCACTCCGCTGATCCCAAACTGGCCAAACAACCAAAGCAAGACAGTCCGTCTCCAAAAGGAGACTTGGACTACTCTATTTGCCGAGGTAAAATTACTTCTTTGTTTTTTACCTTGCTCAGCTTAGCACGGTTATTGGAAGATTTGTGCCCTACTTCTGCTATGGCTTTCATATTATCTGAATTTGTTTTCTCGTTGAGCCACTATGATATCATCAAACAGAATGCACGTAAAAACATATGAAAGTCTCTATACTAAGTGCAAGTGGTCACCTAAAATCAGTTTCAGACCTTCTTTTGTATATGTAGAAACCCATAAAAGACTTTGATTACTTGCATTTGAGACATCGTTACACATTGAAGCTATTATTCAGATCGCATAGGCATCTCAGAAGGGAAGACTTTGGATGCAAAGGAGTTTGGTGTAACTAGTTCTATGATTTCACACTCATCTATGTTTGTCCTGAAACTTCTTCGGAGCAAAGGTGAGAATTTTCTAATTCCTCGTGACACCTTAATATTCTTGTGTGCCACTGAAAGGCTGGTAAAATTTGGTATGCCCAAATAATGGCCAAAGAAGAGCATTGCCTTCCTTGCCAGCTTATTTTCTTTGTATCTTGATTTTGAAAGTTCGATCTTAGTATTTAGTTATTGAGTATCCTTTCTGGTTACTCCTAATACTGTAGATACCCGAAGGATAATTTACAGGGGAGCATTCTTGCAGCTTTGAGCTGGTGGAAGTGCTAGTCAACAAGGTTAAAGGATAATTCTATTGAATTACAGTGCATTGGTAAGGATTAGAGTGAAAGAATAATCAATATGAGAAGTTTATATTGATGTGATAGGTAAAATGATACAAATACTGACATAGCGCTCCCATGTATGCTAGTAATTAGGTACTATGGTAGTGCTAACAGTAAAAGCACAAACCATCAATACAATAAGAAGAGTAACCCTATTTATGCAAAGATATGGGAGAGGGCCATTGTGTAGTCTTGCCATTGCAATGGTAAGAAGTTTTTGGATTTGAACCCATGACCCACCAGTTACCAAGGCACAACTTTACCATTGTGGCATCGTATGCAACCTTACTTTGCACATGCAAGAGGCTGTTTTTGGATTCAAACTCATGATCAACCGGTCATCATGACACAACTTTGTCAATGTGCCAGGACTCACTCTCAAATAAGAGAGCAAAGCATAAAATAATAAACAGGAGGCAACTAAAGGCTTTATGAGATATTACAAATATAATATTATGAAGATAGCTAATTCATTTTATAACACTCTCAACTCAAGACAATTTGAGATATACTCCGTGGTTTCTTTGAAAAGGATGCTCAGTTGTATGACACCTTATTTGTTTGGGTAGGAATGAAGTGGAAATAAATATGATGGAAATACTACATTTCTATTGTTTACCAGAAAATACTTTCCCTCCCCTAAATAAAACTGGCATGGAATGGGAAGGAAACGATCTCCCTTTTTTTGTTTTGTTTTTATATCTTAACAATTAAATATTTTTTATAACAATTTTTAAAATAACAAATAAGACTATTTTAAGAAAGAAAATTGGAGAAAAAATATTTTTTAATTGGTATGAAAATATTTTTCATATAATTTCTTTATTTATTTCAACTCTATTTTGCACTCATCCAAACAAAAACAAAGATAAATTCTTGTACTTTTTTCTTTCTTATTTCCATCCATGCAAACAACACATATTTTCCACTTTATTTCTATCATTCCTAGTTCTTTCGTTTATATTTCACACCTAATCCAAATAAATATTAATGCATTTCTACTATACCTGTTTATATATATATATATTAATGAATTTCGTTATACCCATATTTTCTTTTATAATAACTATATTCTTTCATCTGTTATGAATTGCAGGATTTGAGTCCTACTTAGTAGGGGGGTGCGTGAGAGATCTAATACTGAATAGAACCCCAAAAGATTTTGATGTCATCACCACAGCAAAGCTTATGGAGGTTTTGTGACAATGACTCAATCTATGAACTATAATAGAAGCATATGATACTAGTCAGTTTTTAATACACTTTTTTTCTTCAATGATATCTAACAGGTGAGAAAGCAGCTTCGTCGTTCAGCTCATGCTGAAGTTGTTGGACGTCGTTTTCCAATATGCTTGGTTCATATAAAAGGTTCTGTAGTTGAGGTTTGTCCATTCAGTAGTTATACAAGATTACCTTTGCCTTTATTTTTCAATCTACAAAGTACATGTATGATTAATCTACACTCATTTGGAGGTTCTACTTTCAATAATGTAATATCAAAATATTAATCAACCTATATATTTATATTGTGTCAGGTAACTAGTTTTGAGACAGTGGCACAAACTTCCAATGGGAAGGAACAATTTTTGTACTCTCTGTTGCCCAAATGCAGTAACAAAAAAGACTTGTTTCGCTGCAAAAACTCCTTGCGCAGAGACTTTACAATTAATAGGTATTGTTGGAGTTGTTTTTTTCTTCAATTTTTTTATAGCTTGTAGCGATCTATTTGTTTTTGCACATAGTTTATGTTTTTACTTGCTCTTTAAAACGGGATTTTGGATTATATGTTGCAATGTAGGAAGTTGCAGTAACAAGTATCAGTTTTAATCTTTGATATTTAATTTTTATTTGTGTCATTAATTCGTTTCTGATTCTGGAATCAGTTTATTTTATGACCCCTTTGCCAATAAAATCTACGATTATACCAATGGAATGGCAGATTTGAAGACCTTAAAGGTAACTCTCTATTCAATGTGTTACTGCATTTTTACAACCCCAAGTATGAGTGCAACTTGTAATTACGCTTGGTGATGTGGATTCAGCTAGAAACTGTTATCCCTGCACAGCTGTCCTTCAAAGAGGATCCTGGTAGGTAGCATCATACTTTCATCAGCATCTTGAAATAAGGCATTCTGAATCACATTTATTTGCATTTACTATGAAAATGAAGTCACATGTAAGAATTTGTCTGTATGTAGGAAGAATTTTGCGTGGCTTCAGAATTACAGCTCGGCTAGGTTTATCAATATCAAGGGAGATTGAGGCTGCAATCTGGACATATTCTTCACTAGTTAAGACTTTGGACAAGGTACATTCAATTGAAATTTTATGATGGTGGTGTGCTGCTCTGATTTTGGCATAAGAGCTTTCTATCATCTTCTAGTTTTAATGATAATTCTGCTTGTCATATCTGTTGTCCATGGGTTATATAGAAATGCTCCTTTTTTTGTTGCACTTCATTGTTGACATTTGGAAAAAGTATATTGGTTCATTACACAACATACTCATACGTTTTTATTTTTTGGATATCAAATTAATTATAGTTTTAGTCTCATTATTCATTTTGCCTTTTCAATATATATTTCAGAGTAGAATTATGATTGAATTGAAGTATATGCTGTCTTATGGAGCTGCTGAACCATCTCTGCGTCTACTTTGGAAATTCAAATTGCTTGAGTTTTTACTTCCTGTACATGTAAGTGAATCTGAGTTACCGATTTTAGTCTTTTAATAATTTGCCTATCAGCCAAATACAGTTGTTACTAATTGATTGGTTACAGGCAGCATATCTAGATGAACAGGCTATTGAAGAAGATGCTCAGGCTTCCAATATGTTGTTAGTAAGTTAGCTTTGCAAATAATATGATTGACCAGTGAACTTGTTGGAGTAATCGTAAATTATTTGCACACATATCTAACTGAAATTCCATGTGAAAGTCACGAATCCTAAGGACAGAAGAATATTGTTACTATCTACTCTTCTGATGATAAGATTTTTCTTTTTATGACTAAAAACAAACTGGACAGTAGGTTAGATAAGGTTAACATAAATTTAAAAAAAGCAGTATGACTATGAAGAGATTTACATATTTTGATGTGTGCTTGTGTGAGTAAGCAAAAAATTGGATATGTATAGACACAATAATATGTACATGAAAGGGATATATAAAAGATGTCAAGGTATAAGGTATTTAGTGTGCAAGTACTTATTCCTTTTTGCCTCCTCATCTCCACCTTCTTGAACGAGTGTGGCCTTAATCACAATCACAATCATAAAAGTGTACATTTGTTATCAAACTTGTATGCTTTCACTTCTTATGGTTCTGTTTTTACTTTTGCAGAAGTTATTCTTCCATCTGGATAAGTTGGTTGCATGTGATCGGCCTTGTGATTGCACTCTGTGGTGAGTGATTGTAAGTTTTGTTTGTTACAAGAGTCCTCTCTCCAATAAAGAAAACAATGTTATCCCAAGAATTTAGGTATAGTTTTCTGTCAACCAGGTTTTAGGATCAATTTTAGGGTGTAGTTTTGAGTGCGAACAAATATCTAATAGCACATTTATGCTTGTATAAATAAGTAGAGCTATCTTCTGAAACTTTGCTCTCAGATTGAGGGAATTGAAAAATTATTATTGAATCTAAGTTTCAAATATTAGATGCTTGTGTAAACTGAGTTTTAAGTGTTTAATACCATATATGTTATTGAAACTATTTGAGTTACATATATCATGTCATTTTTAGTCAACTATTTAGCTGAGCTGACCTGTTTTCTGATATGGCAAATCAAGATCCGTATGAATAAGTACTTTTCAAATAAAGCTATCTACTTTGGCAAATAAAAAACCAGCATAATGGTGGACTTATTTTTCAAGTTTTTATGGGCGGAAGTGGTGAGGAGGGAGAATTATTGGTTTATTTTCTGCTGTAGCTGGAATTTACTTGGCTAAGGTTTGGATGGATGTTGTTTGTGAATTTATATTGTCTAAGTGATGTGTTTGTGTTTGACACCATTCTAAATTTGTTTATGTTACAGGATTGGATTGCTTGCATTTCACCTGGCATTAGTAAATAATCCTCAAGATGCTATAGTTGTGTGGGCTTTTGCATCTGTTCTATATCATGGAGAGTGGAAAGAAGGTGTTAAATTTGCTAAAGAACAGGCCAGGATGAGTGTTAATTTTGTACCTGAAATAAGAAAATCTAATTTATACAAATCAGATGAAGAAATTGCAATAGCAGTTACTAAATTGGCATCTTTGGTGATACACTCGATATCTCCGTTGGTTGAGAAAAATAGTCTTCGTCAGTTCCTGAGCATTTCTAGATACCCATCTTTTCCACAATCTGGCATGGTAAGTAAATCTATTTCATAAAGTTGCAACAGGATCAGGTTCTATTCTAATTGATTAGGCTATTCAAACATGCCGTAGTTAGGGTTTATGATACTTCCTTTGTTCTACATAGACCTTGTCAACTATTATAATTATTTTGGGATCTCAAATTGAAGTACCTCTGCTATCATGTAAAGAAACTGTTTTTAATTAGGATTTTTAGAATCTGGACTTGAGCCTAACAAAATCCCTCAAAACTGACTTATAAAGTTATTGGCCTGGAGCGTGGCAAATGGATTTAGGATTGACTCTAATACTATTTTAAAATTTGGGCTTAACCCCAAAAACTAGATTAAAAGGTGAATATTACCTCACTTATTTTGACTTTATTACTAATCAGTGTAGAATCTCTAACATCCCATTTCTGCTAATGACCAGATATTTTGACAATATTATACACATGCACTTTTAATCATTCAACCTGTTATTCATTTTCCAGGACTCCCTCTAAGATGAACACCAATCCGAATTTTAAATAGTTGGTCAATAGACTTCATGAGGCTTACTGGAAATTGAAACATATCAGTGGATCATTTTGTATTTTTACTGGGATGTTTATCCTTTCTGCCCTAGTACCAAACTGGTATAGTACCTGATTATAAAGTTATCCCATAGGTTTAGTCAAGCCATCTTTTATCCCTTGTAATTTGTAAATAGATCATTGTGTCCATTTGAAGATGTTATTTTGTGGTAACTCATAAGGCTCCAATTCAATTGAATGATTGCGGATTTCAGGTATTTGTATCCAGGAAAGCAGGGAATCTTGCTCATGCAATTTTCAAAAAGCTGGCCAGTGATGGTAAATTTTACAAGAGTGGGAGAAGAACAGATTTGAAGATAAATTATGACATGCTTGGGAAGGGTCAACTTTCAGAGACTGGATTTGTTTTGGGCAAAATTGTACTTGAAACTATGAGTAGTGGAATTGTTGGGGATGGGAAGGATCCTGAAGCTGGACAATGTCACCTAAAGACTAAGGGCACTGAAGAAATTGGTCCATCGCAACATCCAGATCTGGTAAACCATCAAGTGGCGTCAATGGATGGTGAAGGACAACTTTTATCAATACCAAATTCAGCATGTGGGCAAGAAAAAAACAAGAAACGGAAACTGGTTGAGAATAGGTGTGTTGCAAGGAAGAAAATGGGCTCAGGGAACCATGAATTGTCTGAGAAATTTAAATGCAAGGAAAATAAAAAAGAGCAGCAGAAGCTAGTTAAGATAAACCAGAAGGTTGATCAGTCCATGAAGAAGGACTCCGCAAAAAGGAAAATTGATCACAGAAAACAGCTGATAAATGATAAGAAGAAAATAACCAGTGCCAATACAAGTTCTCTAGACCAAGCTATGCTAATGAAGACGGAACACAGCACATGTACGGCATCACAATCTGCAGTATCTGAAAATCATCGGGTGATAGCTTACAACTTGGACATGGATGCAAAAACAACAAATAACAACTTGGACGTGGATGCAAAAACACCAAATGAGTCAGACATGAAGAAGAAGAAAATGCGTGTATCACTGGTCGAACTCTTTAAGTGAACTAAGACTGAAACCGCACAAAACACAAGCGAAGTCTCCACTCAGTCTCTTCAAGCGATGAATAAAATTTGTTGGCAGCAGCAGATGTTTTCTTTCCTCCTGCCTGTCCAGCATAGTTCAGAGACAAAAAATCAAGCAGATAATTCTAGCTATGCTTTTGGCCAGAAAGAGTTAGCTTCCTACTTCTCTTTTCCCCTTAAATCTTGGTGGTTTAAAACTGCATTGAGTTCCTCTATGCTTATATTTTTTAGGCTCTATTGGGTCTATATTTTGTCACCATTGGAGATATCCCTTCCCTCCACTTTTTATTGTGGCAAAGAAGCGAGGGAAGCTTGGTTTGTTAGGTATCTTTATGAGATACAACGCTTTAGGATGGGAATTTAACAAAACATTACTGTATAGTTGATCAGAAGATTCATTAATAACTTAACTCCAAAGGATGCAAACCTAAGGAAATGACGAATGAAAATCATAAACAATTGTATAGAATTAGGTATCAAATATTTAAGTTTTTTAAGATAAAAATTTCTGACCCAAACAAATATTATGAATGTAAAATGTCTAACACAACTAGCATTAGTTCTTGTTGAGCTTAATAATTAACTTGATATGTATATATAAAGTAAAATTCTCAATGAATTTGAACCTAAAATGTAATCGAAAGCATTTTTTTTTGGAAAATATAAATATCACGAATTCAGCTCTAAAGGAATAGCTTCAAACTTCAAATTGTCACGTAATTTTTTGTATAACTAAATAAAAGTTAAGCAAAAATATTTACATAGGAAAACTAGGAAGAGATACCTTTCAATATTCTCTCAATAAATTATTTAGTCTTTTGTTCTTTAACAAATAAAGCATAAGTTGGATTTCACAATACATTTTGTTATTAGAAGAATATTTAAAGTTTAGTGTTAAAAAAAAACCGTTTTTATCAAAAATTGTTTCTAATGAATATATACTGATACCAAAAAGTGGTTGGTACGAATATTTAAGCTCTCTAAGAATTTGTTCAAACTTGAGTTTTGTGGATAGAAAAACCAAAGTTGAGATGACCACTAAAGGTTCTTCTAACAAAAACTTTATAATCGTTTGCACTTATTTACAAAAAAATTCATACAACTTGTCTTGTTTGTTATATATTTTTTAAGTTAACTATCAAACTATTTGTAGAAACAAATAATTTGTTCAAACTTGAGTTTTGTGGATAGAAAAACCAAAGTTGAGATGACCACTAAAGGTTCTTCTAACAAAAACTTTATAATCGTTTGCACTTATTTACAAAAAAATTCATACAACTTCTCTTGTTTGTTATATATTTTTTAAGTTAACTATCAAACTATTTGTAGAAACAAATAATTCTCATATATATATATATATGATCAAGAAATAAAAAAAATGAATTATTACAGTGTAAAACATGAAATTGTACATGAACCGTTATTTTAACTTATACAACAAGTATGGTATTTCGTGAGGGTTTAATTTTGTTAGGGTGGATATTTATTCTATCCATAATATTTATTTACATCAAAATATCTATAAAATACTTTAGGTATAATTACCTTATTCATCCCTACATTTTGGACCAATAATCAATTTAATGTAGTGGTTTTAAAAAAAATCAATTTGGTCCTTATGTTTTTTAAAATGTATTCAAATTGGTCATTTTCGTTAAGTCTTAGCTTACGACATTAAGTGATGCTTATGTGGCAGAGAGAGGTGCTTATGTGGCAGAGAGAGGTGCTTTTGGTTAAAAGCTTCAGCAGCAGGCCCACTCCATCATCCTCGATTGTTAGCTTCCCGTACTGCTGATTGTCGCTTGCTGCGAAGGGCCTTACACCGGCATGTTCTGATTGACGGTGGTGTTGGCTCAACTTTTCCTTCATTTCCTCACACATGGCCAAATGGTCTTTGAGGGAGCAGATGCAATTGTAGACATGGCCGTGAACAATGATCCAAGCTGAATCGGGGTTGTTGTGTCTTCTGACTTCGGAGAGGGAATAAGATTTGGTGGTGGTGTTCATGAATGGGGAGGAGACACTCTTCTTATCAAATCCCAACCATAAAAACCCATTCATTACTATTCCTGCCGGTTGACTCGAGGGCCTTCGTACGTCTCACGATATTCCCACGCCCGATTCTCTATGCCTTTGTTCGTGCCTTTCTTTCGATTAAACACCTGAAAGCACAAAGCAAAGGGCGCTCTAGAGGCCGTTTGCACTTCGACGCTCAAGTCAGTGTAGGGTTAGGAAACACCAGAAAATGTTAAGCGTAAAGCTCTGTCGACTGTGTGTGTAGCGGCGCAAATAAATAACGTACCTTACTAAGTTTGTTACTTCCCTTTATATAGCCTAGGGTTTCCACTGTTTCCGTTACCCAAAATAGGCTTCCTGAGGGGTGGGCCCCAACACCAATGTTACCCACTCTTAGGATAACCTAGCGCGTGGGGTTCCCTAACTAGAGTGCAACCTCTGACAGGATGACCACCTGGATGCCTCCTCGTGCACCTGATCTCTGGGGTCACCCGTCTGGGGAGCGCCCCAGCTGTTCACGTGCCATGCATGCAACTCACCGCTGGAACGTGACCCTCAAAGGTCGTATCCTTTCTAGTGGCTTTATATTTGTGTTACGCCTGAACGCGTCATCCACTCCACACGCATGGACTCTCGTGACCTAGGCTTCTCCCTTACTGATAACTGGTGTGTGGTATGGGATCCACCTCTCGTGGCCCAGCTCTGTTGTTTGAGTCCCCGATGTCCGACCTCTCTACACTACCTAGTGGCACGTCGGTCCATCCTGATGACCGATGTCTGACCACTTTTTGGTACCTTGGCGCACATGCCTCGCGAGACACTGACCCACGCCGCTCGTGGGACCCCACTTACATGACCCCAACATTACTAATGGTCAACGACGCCCGAGGACTGGTCGGTACAATTATGTTTTTAGGGAGAAGAGAAGAATCTGATCCAATTCCAAGGCCATTTCATATTCTTTTCATTTTCATTTTCATTTTCATATTCATATTGCTCCTTCATTTAACCTCAATAATAGCAGCTTCTTTTTCTTTTTCAAGCTGAGTTGTAACTTCATCATTAAGTCTCTTCCGTTCTTCTTCAAAACGCCTTTGAATCTCCACCTAAACTGTACTGGTATGACCGGGCGACTCAGTGAGTCAGTCAGAATCCCGAACCATCTGGCCACTCGATTACGATAAAAAGGTCACGTGACAACATGTGGCCGACCGACCCATGACGACGAGTCATGGGTTGACCAAGTCAACAGGGCTAACCCATAATGAAGAGTTGCTTAGCGCAACCCTAAACACAAACCAACCTCCTAATCCAGCCCACCAACAAAGGCCCATTAAGGTAATATAAATAGCGCAAATTCCAAGAACCAGGTACGTCATTATCTACAGTACTCTGACAATCGAGTGCCGACACCCTGACTGATCTGATCGTCGGAGTACCTTCTGGAGGCATCATCCTAGCATGTTCTGCCAGACGACCGATAGGAGGAAGGTGAAGCAGGAAACTAAGAGAGGTAACGATCGACCGAGTGGAGGAGCAAGGCAATCGTTCTCTAGGCCCCAACACCTGTTCGAGAACAATTGGCGCCCACTGTGGGCCGAAAGGATAAGTGTGAAGAAACGTTGGTAGATGGTATCAACCCGAAGCATGACAAGTGAGAGGATGTCGGAAGCAGATGCTGATGGCCCTACTGAAAGACTTGGTCGAGATGAAGAGGATGCACGAAGAAACCACCAAAAGGAACGAGGACGGGATCAGGAACCTCAGAAAGGAGAATCAGGAAATGAAGAAGCTCGTAGATGGAAGACCGTCTGTGGACTCGACCAATCAGATCGGTAGGTCCTTCGCCATCTCTGCCGGTCCCCAGACTGAGAGAGAATCGAAGAATAAGGTTCTTACCTTGGAGATGGATGGTGAATCCCACCCTAATAAGTCGTTGAACATGATCGGAACTGCAATGACCGGTCGTCGCCACCCTTTCACTGATTTTGTCATGGAAGCTCCCCTACCGGACAAGTGGAAATGGTTCAACAGGGATCGTTACGATGGGACGACTGACCCAGACGAGCACATGGATGCGTATACCACTCTCATGAGTCTGTATACCACTGATAACGCGGTCCTATGCCGGGTCTTCTCCACTTCTCTGAAAGGAGGTGCTTTGAGTTGGTTCACGAAGCTCCCTCCTAATTATGTTGACAGTTTCGAGACGATGGTGGCTAAGTTTGACGTCCAGTTCACAACTAGTTGGCCCTATCACCTTACGTCCATCGCCCTGGTTGGCATCCTTTAGGAGAAGGAAGAATCACTGAGGAAATTCATCGACCGGTTCGGGAAGGTTGCCATGAGCATCCAAAATCTCAGTCCTAATGTGGCGATGCACCACATGCTCACGATCCTCCGACCGAGTCCTTTTGTAGATAGTTTGTGCATGTACCCTGCTGCAAGCTTGGACGAACTTAGGCGCTGAGCCACTAAGTTCATGCAGCTAGAAGAACTGCGCAAGTTCAGAAACCAAGCTCGGGCATAGGCAGGTGGTGAAAAGAAGGATTATAAGGAGTGATAAGGGATGTCTGGGTCTAGAAGAGGAGACCCTAAGCAGGATAATTGCGGCCCCCGGTTGTCACGGTATACACCTCTCAATGCCGATAGTGGGAAGATTCTGCAAGAAGCCCTTAGTGTAGAATTGATGCCACCACCCAGAAGGGCCCTAAGTCCTGATAATGCGGATTGCAGCAAGAAATGTCGGTATCATCAAAATACCGGTCATTCGACTGAAGAGTGCCAGGCCCCGAAAGACAAGATAGAAGAGTTGACACAGGTCGGGCACTTGCGCTGCTTCGTGCAAGGCGATCGTACTACGAGGCATTCCCCGCGTAGGGAAGAAACATCCAAAAAGAGAGACCACACACCCCCGAGGACGAGCGAGGACGATCGATAATAGGAACGCCGCACGAGGAGGGACAACCCTCCAAAAGATGACCGAAGAAGGAGGGGCCGAAGTGATAAACACCATAACTAGTGGATTCGCTGGAGGAGGTAGCTCGAACAACGCCAGGAAGAAGCATCTGCGCACGGTGCACCAAGTCAATTCTGTTGGCATCCGACCAAGGATGCCCCCCCATCACGTGTAATGACGAAGATTTTAAGGGTGTAGACCCCTCCCAAGATGTCTCGATGATGATATCGGTTGACATTGACAACTTCACCATCATGAACACCCTGGTGGACCAGGGGAGCTCGGTCGACATCCTCTACTGGAAGACCTTCAAGGCCATGAGAATTCCAATAGAAGAGATGACACCTACGATGACCACGTAGTTGGCTTCTCTGGAGAGCGAGTGGGCACGTAGGGGTACATCGACCTATACACGACCTTCGGCCTAGAAAAAGCGAGTAAAACCTTGAAGATTAGGTATTTGGTTATCGATGCGAATACCTCAACAAGCTGCTTGGACGGTCGTCTCTCAACAAGCTTGGAGCGATTGTGTCCACCCCATATCTCGCGATGAATTTCCCATCTCTGTCGGGCGATATCTTGACGATCCATGTGGACTAGAAGATTGCAAGGGAGTGCTATGCAGAGAGCCTGAGAGTGGAACCCATTCGTTAGAAGGTGATTGACAGTCGGTCACCCAGGCGTAAAATGCCTGGACAAGGGAGGTGATGTATTGTATCTTCATGAACAGATTCTTTGATTGAATTTTGGAGAGGATTAGCGGAAGCTTCAATGGAGGAGGCGTGCAAGGAGGCTCACATGGAGCTTGTGGTTTCTTTGGAGGTGCGTGATAAGTATGGAGAGTGATAGGTGAGGCCTAATCACTTGAGCTGGGTGGAAAGTTGAAGACTAAAGTGTCTATCCTAAATAGGCAAGACAAGAGTGAGAATTGGCTCAATATTTTGGCAGCAATTTCACTAATTCATTAATCTTCAAAATGAGAGCCAAGCACCTCAATTTATAGGAGAGAGGGCTGAAAATTTGGAGCCAAAATTTGAAAATTCAAAATAAAACTCTCCAATGAGAAGGTGTCATGTGGAGTCATGCTTTCCATGTTTAGCTCACACCTTCCATGCTAAATCCTTTCCACTCCTATGTTGCCATGTGGACGTCCATATGCTCCATGCCAAGGTGATTTTCGTTCTCCAATATACTCTAGATGTTTTAGGGTTACATTGGGCTCAAAGAAGCCCAATTGTTACCCTAACTAGTCACTTTTAACCTTAACTAGTCATATCTTACTATTGGCCCAAATACAAGCCCAAAAAACCTATGCTACTTGGCCCAAATATTCGGTCCAATTATTGTATGCTGCTAGGCCCAATACATGGCCCATGAAATCCTAAACAACTTTATACAATTTATTTAAGCTAAAGCTTAGCCCAAAAATAATGTTGACCAGTCAGCAAAAACTCAGTCTTCTTGTGTTCTTCTGGTCAATGCTCTAGTTTATGTTTTGATAACTTGGAGGTCTTCTTGAATATGTTTGTACATTCTTTCACCTAGAATTGTCCTCTTGATTGGGCCTACAAAAATAAACAAAAGCCCAATTAGACCCATATTTGCAATTAAATCAATAAAAACCTATAGGTCTTCATCCTCCTTATTATGGGGTTGTGTGTGGCTGGACGGTTTCTATCATCCCCTCCTTCTTTAGAGGATCTGTCCTCAGATCTACAAGGTTGATCTCGAACAACAATCTTATTCCTGCTTTGAAAACTATGCTAATCCTCCAGGATCAAATGTCAATCTACAGTAAACATCAAACAAACATGAGATAATTTTTTTTTTAAATGAAATTAAAACAAAAGAAAATTAAACAAAAATAAAGCCCTTTATCTTTAAAATTCTTGTTAAATAAAAACATAAGACCCCTTTCATAAAGAAGAATGAGCATTATATAATTGAAAAGAAGAGTTCAAAGTATTGCAATCCCCTTTTAAGGATTCTTTCCCAGCTATGCTTTCAGGGGATGTCATAAAAGACTCTTCTTCCTTTTCAATCAAACATTCTTCTGTATTTTTTGTGGAGGAAACATTTATATCTATATTTGTTTCAACTCCAAACATAGATTTTTTTGTAAGCACATCCTCACAAGGATTTTCTAGAGAAGATAAAATGTTATCGATATCTAATTCAACTCTAGAAAAAGAGTTTTTTTGTATTTTCCTTTCCTATCATCACTTTTTCTCTCTTTTCTTTTTCTTCTCTATCTTTCCTTTCGTTCTCTTTTCTCCTTCTTTTCTTTCTTTCTAACAAGAGCTTGAAATTTTTCTTTGAACTCTTGCATATTCTTTTTCTCCGTATATAAACTTTCTTCCTTTTTCTACAAGCTCTTTCATTTTTTTTTTCTATATTTTTGGGAATTTCTTTGGATATATATTTTGAAACACTATCCTCCCTTTTATACTCTCTCTTGGGATAAGATTTAGAGTAAGAACTTTCCTTGCGACTTGATCCTTTTCTCAAATTTTGTTGTTCAACTTTGATACAAAGTTTGATGTGAGTTTATATTAGGTTGGTTCATTAGAAGACACTTTCAAGAATTGGGATCAAGATTCTTAAGCAATTATGAACACAAGAACAAGAACAAAACTAACCAATTGAAATAACAAGATAATGAACCGATTAGAATCATGAAAGGAAGCATATGAACCGAACAAATCAGCCAACAAACACATTCAACCGATTAGAATCAAGAAGGGAAACATATGAACCAAACAAAACATCCAGCAAACACATTCAACCGATTAGAATCAAGAAACAATAAGATTATACCGATTGAAATCAAGAAACAACAAGAAACTACCGATTGAAATAAAAAACTAATGAACAAGACATATTTTAGAATTTGATATGGAATGGAAATGGAAGAAGAAGATGAAAGGACAAAACACTTATGTGGTTGATGTAAGGGAAGTGATTCACGCCACTTGGAAGGTGAATAGATTCCGAGATGAGTGAAGAATGTCACCACTTGAGAGCTCCCAAAGACTCACAAGATAAGACTAAGAGAAGGAGAACAAGTCTCACAAAATCTCACTCAATATGAGAAAAGTAACTTTACTTCAAATTCAATGTGTCTTTACAAGAGCCAAACACCTCTATATATAGTGTAGAGGGTCAGTCATACATCAAGACAAAGGAGGAAAATGAAAAGGCATTTGAAATGTCGCCCAAACAAATGTGTCTTTTCTACTACTTCTCATAATTCCTATTCTCCTATTCATACTTCCCTTTTTTATGTTCTATTTTAAATCTACTTTAAATATATTACAAAAAGAGACATTAATTGATGCTCCTCTCCTAATGCTTGTGCCCTGCTTCTAGTAATCCTCTGAGGCATGATAGATGAAGCAATCATGGGTTGGGCTTGTGCCTCAGATTGGGCTTGGGTTTGTTGGTCTTAAGCCTTAGACATCCTCTCTCTTTGGTCTACATCATGCTCCCAGGTGAGAGAGAATTCGTCCACGAATTTTTAAGACCTGCAGAGAAAGGAGTTAGATAGTTGGTATTAAAAGAATGACTACCAAGGTATGTATCAGACATATCTAACTCATAGGCATTATAATTAATCTTTTTGATGACTTGAAAAGGGCCATCATCACGTGGCATAAGCTTTGACTTCCGTTGAGTAGGGAATCTATCCTTCCTCAAGTGTAGCCAAACCAAATCCTCGGGTTCAAAAATTAATGCCTTGAGCCTTTTGTTGGCAAGTTCAACATACTTGCCTACCTTTCTTTCAATTTGCAGCTTGATGTGATGGTGCAAGTCTTTAATAAAAGAAGCCTTTTCAAAACCATCCTTGCACAACACCTCATCAAGTACAGGAATTGGAAGAAGGTCAAGAGGTGTGAGGGGATTAAACCCATAAACAACCTAAAAAAGAGTATGGGTAGTGGTAGAATTTAGTACTCTATTATAAGCAAATTCAATATGAGGTAGTAAATTTTCCCATACCCTTGGGTTCCCGGAAATAAGGCATCTTAAGATTTGATCCAAAGTTCTATTAACCACCTAAGTTTGACCATCAGTTTGAGGGTGGCAAGCAGTAGAAAACAAGAGTTTAGTGCCAAGTTTTCCCCCACAAAGTCTTCCAAAAATGCCCTAAGAACTTTGAATCTCTGTCGGACACAATACTTCTAGGAAGCCCATGCAAACGAACTACTTCCTTAAAGAAGAGATTTGCAATAAAACAAGCATCATCTACTTTGTGGCATGGAATAAAATGAGCCATTTTAGAAAATTGGTCCACTACCACAAATATAGAATCCATACCCTTTGATGTCTTGGGAATACCTAAGATGAAATCCATAGAAATATCTACCCAAGGCATTGTTGGGATGGGAAGAGGGGTATATAAACCATGTGACTGTACTTTAGATTTAGCCTTCCTACAAGCTATGCATTTATCACAAAAGCTATGTAGCGCATGTGTGGCCAAAAGAAATGTTCATGCAATGTATCTAAAGTTTTAGCTACCCCAAAGTGTCCCATAAGTCCTTCCTCATGTGTTTCTCTAACAAGAGATTGTCTTAAAGATCCTTGGGGAACACAAAGTCTTTTTCCTTTGAAAAGGAAACCATTATGGATGAAAAAGTCTTTGTGTCCTCCTTTGGAACACTCTTGGTAGATAAGAGAGAAATCATGGTCATCATTATAAAGTTCCTTTATGTGATCAAAACCTAAGTATTGAACATCCAAAACATTTAACAAGGTATACGTCTAGAAAGAGCATCGACAACCACATTTATTTTACCTTGCTTATGTTTGATGACATAAGGAAATTGCTCAAGGAACTCCACCCACTTGGCATGTCTCTTGTTAAGCTTGCTTTGGCTTTTTAAATATTTAAGGGATTCATGATCACTATGTATCACAAACTCCTTTGGAAAAAGGTAATGTTGCCAATTTTGCAAGGCTCTTACAAGAGCATAAAGTTCTTTATCATAGGTGGAGTAGTTGAGATGATTCCCCTTGAGTTTCTCACTAAAATAAGCTATGGGGTGACCCTATTGAAGGAGAAAAACCCCAATGCCTATATTAGAAGCATCACATTCTATTTCAAATGTTTTAGTAAAGTTAGGAAGGGCTAAAATGGGGGCTTTAGTCAATTTTTCTTTTAAAGTTTCAAAAGCTTGAATTTGGTCTTGTCCCCACTTGAATACCACATCCTTCTTTACTATAGCATTTAGAGGTGTGCGACAATGGTACTAAAGTTTTGAACAAACCGCCTATAAAAGCTAGTAAGTCCATGAAAACTTCGTACCTCATTAACATTGGTGGGTGTTGGCCAATGTTGAATTGTTGCAACCTTTTCTTTGTTTACATGCACCCCTTTTGAACTTACCACAAACCCTAGGAAGTCTATATGATCTAGTGCAAACATACACTTAGCATGATTAGCATACAAACTTTCCTTCCTAAGAGTTTCTAAGACTTGCATAACATGTGACTCATGATCTTCTAAAGACAAGCTATAGATAAGTATGTCATCAAAATAAACTACTACAAACTTGCTAATGAAAGGTCTAAGGACATGGTGCATGAGTCACATGAAGGTACTAGGAGCATTAGTCAAGCCAAAAGGCATGACCAACCACTCATATAAACCAAATTTGGTCTTAAAAGCGGTTTTCCGTTCATCCCCCAGTTTAATACGAATTTGATTATAACCACTTTTAAGATCAATTTTGGAAAATATTTTAGACCCATGTAATTCATCCAACAAGTTATCTAATCTTGGGATGGGATGCCTATACTTGATGGTTATGTTATTTATAGCGCGACAATCAGCACACATCCTCCATGTCCCATCCTTTTTAGGGACAAGGATCACAGGCATAACACATGAGCTCATGCTATCTTGTACCCACCCCTTAGCAATTAAACCCTCTACTAAGCGATTTTCCATTCATCCCCCTGTTTAATACGAATTTGATTGTAACCACTCTTAAGATCAATTTTGGAAAATATTTTAGACCTATGTAATTCATCCAATAAGTCATCTAATCTTGGGATGGGATGCCTATACTTGATAGTTATGTTATTTATAGCACGACAATCCATACACATCCTCCATGTCCCATCCTTTTTAGGGACAAGGATCACAACCATAACACATGGGCTCATGCTATCTTGTACCCATCCCTTAGCAATTAAACCCTTTACTTATTGTTGAATTTCTTTTGCCTCAGTTGGATTGGTCCTATAGGCAGGCCTATTTGGTAAAGAAGCACCAGGTACAAAATCTATTTGGTGCTCAATGCCCCTTAGAGGAGGCAATCCCTTTAGAGGGTCTTGAAAAATGTCATTAAATTCCTTTACCAAATTTGCCAAACAATGAGGACTATCCAACACTAACTTGTTCTCAAGGGTCCTAGAAATAGCTATAAACATATTCTTTTGGGCTAGCATTACCTTTTTGACCTCTTGGTGAGAAACGAGAAGGCTTCTCTTTGAGCTCTTTTTTTCTTTTTTGATCTCTCTCTTTTCCTTTGTCTTAATTTGGTCCTCATGGACTTCCTTTAGTGAAAGAGACTTGAGTGTGACCTTATGCCCATGGAAGTTAAAAGAAATTTTGTTGGTAAGGCCATCATGTATTGTTTTTCTATCAAATTGCCATGACCTACCTAAAAGAATGTGAGTGGCTTCCATAGGTACAACATCGCATAAGACCTCATCCTTATATTTGCCAATGGAAAAGGCTATGAGGACTTGTTTATTTATTATAATCTCCCCATCTTCACTTAGTCATTGAAGCTTATAGGGCTTGGCATGAGAGATAGTAGACAAGCCAAGTTTATCTACTACTCTTGTGCTAGCCACATTTGCAAACTACCCCCATCCACTATTGGAGAACACAACTTATCATTGATGAGACATCTAGTATGGAAAATATTTTCTCTTTGACTTTTATCAAAGGGTTTCAAAACTTGGCCTAGCATTTGTCTCACCACCAATAAGTCGCCTTCACAAGGTATCTCACTCTCATTTTCACTTGAGGATCTAGAGGTATTGGGAGACTTAGAGTGTTGGGAACTACGATCACTAACAAATACCCCTTCATGCACCATCATGTTTCGCTTAGAAGGACAATTCGAAGCAATGTGACCATAGCCTAAACATTTAAAGCATTTTCTATTTGAAGTTTTAGTTGGAGATTTAGGATTAGAAGGTGAAGGTTTAGAATCTCTAGTTTTGTAAGTGGAATCTTTAAAATTTGAAGGAAAATTTGAAGAAGTTTTGTTTTTGTTTTTCCAAGAAGAGTGGTAAAAGCCATCATTGTGAGATTTTTGAAAAGAAGTTTTCTTTAAAAGTTGGGATTCTACCTTGATGGCAAGGTGAACCAAGTTTTCTAAAGAAGATTCGTACAATTCTACCACATCTTGGATATCTCTTCTTAAGCCACTTACAAACCTAGCCATCTTTGACTCTTCACTTTCATGCATATCAATATTAATCAACATCGTTTCAAGCTCTTTGAAATAAGCATCTACACTTAGCGTGCCTTGATGAAACCTTTGGAGTTTCAACAAAAGGTCTTTCCTATAGTGTGGAGGCACAAATCTAGCGCGCATGCATTCTTTTAAATCCTCCCAAAAAACCATGGTTGGTCTCTTGTTTAAACCAATGTCCATGAGAGTTTTGTGGCACCATTGCATGGCATAGTCCATAAATTCTAAGGAGGCTAACCTAACATTTTGGTCATTTTGGACCTCATGTACATTAAAAAATTGGTATTCTTTAGCCTCCCATCCTAAATACACATTAGGATCACCTTCTCCACTAAAACTAGGTAATTTTATATAAGGTAGAAAAGGCTTTGCCACATTTTGGCGCTTCATATTGGTGCCTCCTCCATTCGACTTCTTCTTCATATCCTTGATAATTTCGAGAACTTCTTGAATCATATCTATGATGGTGCCTCCTTTGTCTTTGGGGTATTTCATTCATCATTTCCAATCTTTGTAGTCTTTCCTCCACTTGTCTCATTTCCTCCTCTTTTTGTGCAATGGTTCTTTTTGTTAGAATGTATGGCTTTAAACTAGGGGGGGAGGAGGGAGGGGGGTGAATGGTTTAAAGAGGGTTTTCACAAAATTTTTAGTCTAGAATGAAATTTCTTGGAGAAAACTTGATTTAGAATTCAGTTTGCCAAAAACACAAAGCAATTTAGCACAACACCAGAAAAACAATCGGTTGTTTCGCAGAAACAATCGGTAACTGAAATTAAAGAGTTTAAGGGATAGAGAGATTGCACACACAGTTTATATTGGTTCACTCTTAAACCAAGAGCTACATCCAGTCTTCCTAGAAACTACTGGGGAATCCACTAAGTAACCAAACCTAGATTACTTACAACACCACCAAAGAAGTGACCTTGATCCCCTCAAGACACACACTTCCTTTGGCTCAGCACAAACACCACCCAAAATGTTGATCTTGACAACCTCAAGAGAACACAACACTTCTCGGCCTCACACACCAGAGTTTACACAAAGTACAGAAGGATTACACTTGTTACAGAAAGATCTGAAATCAATACAAATGAAAATCCTATTCCACTCTCTCTTGATCAAAGCAATCTCAAAGCAATCTTCAACTCTAGAAAAGCAAAATCAATGAAAAACTCAAATCTGTTTTTCTATGATTAAATCTCAGTTCTTGTTTGTTACATAATCTGAACAAACTATTTATTGCTTTCAAAGACTGGTCAAAGCATTTAAAACTGGAGCGCATTCAGTTATAAAATCATTAAAAACTTAGTCAAATCACAAAACAGTTTTCTGTTATGGTTCCAAAACAAACAATCGATTGAATGCTCGAATCAATCGGTTGTTTTGGTTTGACAGCAAGTCAATCACCAAAAACAGTTCTCAACCTTTCTCAAAACACCTAAGTATAAAACAATTGGTTGTTTCGACAAAACAACAGGTTATTTTTCACTTAGTTTGAAAAACACTTTGAATTAAAAAGGTTTGAGAATACTTAAGCTTTGGATTTAATCAAGAGTGGATTAACACAGATAATCTACCCCAGATCCTATTCTAAAACACCTCAGCAATAGTAAGCACATCCAACCTTCCATCAAACTCAAAGGATTTGGATTCTTCAAAGCTTGAACACACTTGATTCAACAATCTCCCCCTATTTGACGAGAGAAAAATCCCTGGTTGCTTGTGTTGGATTTGATTGAATCTGAAGCAGTTCCTATAAAAACAACATATATACAATCCAATGTTTCCTACAACAGTAGGTTAGATTTTTACATGTTGAAAACAATATTCCAGACAAACAATCGGTTGTTTACACGAAACAATTGGTTGTTTCTATCAGCAGAAGCAAAATCAATTATAATATCAGAGATTTCAACAGTTTTAAACAATTCCAGAGAAAGATACACAAGAACCAATCAATTCTCCCCCTATTTGTCTTCACAAATAGACTATAACAGGTATAAAACAGAATTAGGAAAGATTTTGAAGGTCAAGGATACCTAACTCATTTCGCAAAAAGAAGAACATCTGTTTTGGTAGTGGTTTTGTGAAGATATCAGCTAGCTGCAACTTTGTCTCAATAAACTTCCCTTCACAGTCCCCATTGCTCACATGATCCTTGATGAAATGATGGCGTATCTCAATATGCTTAGTTCTTGAGTGCTGAATCTGATTTTTGGTAAGATTAATAGCACTTGTATTGTCACACATCAAAGGGACCTTGTTGATTTGCAATCCAAAGTCTGCAAGTTGTTGTTTGAGCCATAGGATTTGTGCATAACAGCTTCCAGTAGCTATGTACTCAGCCTCGGCAGTAGAGAGAGCCACACAAGCTTGCTTCTTGCTATGCCATGAGATGAGGCTTGAACCAAGAAGGTGGCAATTGCCACTTGTGCTTTTCCTATCTAGCTTGCATCCTGCAAAATCAAAATCTGAATAGCCAATTAAATGAATGAGAGAGTGAGAAGGATACCATAACCCTTTGAGATATTTTAGAATTCTCTTTGCAGCTTTGAAGTGTGATTCCTTTGGATTTGCTTGATATCTTGCACAAAGACACACCGCAAACATTATGTCTGGTCTACTTGTTGTTAGATAGAGGAAAGAGCCAATCAAACTTCTGTATTTTGTTTGATCTACCCCTTTTCCAACAGCATCTACATCCATGTAGCAGCTTGATGGCATAGGTGTGCTTGCTTCCTTGCAACTCTCCATTTCAAATTTCTTGAGAATCTCTTTACAATACTTTGATTAGCATAGAAAGATTCCATCCTTTGTTTGCTTAACCTGCAATCGAAGAAAGAAAGACAATTCTCCCATCATAGACATTTCAAACTCACCTTTCAAATTCTTCACACAAACTATCTTGTGTAGCACCAAAGATGATGTCATCAACATATATTTGCACAAGGATAATTTCATAATTTGACTTTTTGATGAAGAGAGTCTTGTCAATCATTCCCCTTTCATAGCCATGAGACAAAAGGAAATTGCTAAGCCTTTCATACCACTGCCTTAGAGCTTGCTTCAGCCCATACAAAGCCTTTTTCAGCTTGAAGACATGATTAGGATATTGATGATCTTCAAAGCCCGGTGGTTGATCCACATACACTTACTTATTGATGTAGCCATTTAAAAAAGCAATCTTGACATCCATTTGAAAGAGTTTAAATCCACTCATACATGCAAAAGCCAGCAACAACATCACAGCCTCCAATCTTGCAACAGGGGCAAAGGTTTCACCATAATCAATTCCCTCCTCTTGATTGTAGCCTTTGGCAACTAGCCTTGCTTTGTTTCTTGTGATCACACTATCCTCATCAAGTTTGTTTCTGAACACCCACTTCGAACGAATGATGTTCATCTCAGCTGCTTTAGGGACAAGAAACCATACCTCATTCCTTGCAAACTGATTCAACTCTTCATGCATAGCTTCAACCCATTTTTCATCCTTGAGAGCTTCATCAATTGACTTTGGTTCAATTTGAGAGACAAAATCAGTGTGCCTGCAGAAGTTTAAGATAGAGCTACATGTAGAAACACCCTCCTTTATCTGCCCAATGATGTTCTCCACTGACAGATCCCTAGGAATCCTCCATTCTTTGGGCAACTCACTCTGCTGCAGAATTTCAATCGGTTGTTTCGAGCAATCAACCGGTTGCTTTTCTGCACAGATGTCCAACTTCTCCAAACTGATGTTCTGCTCATCCTCTTCAGCACTGTTCTTCGAGATTTGAATGCTTTTGCGATCCACTTCATCAAAGACAACATGAACAAACTCTTCTGCAGTCATTAGCCTCTTGTTGTAGATTTTGTATGCATGACTAGTTAGAGAATAGCCTATGAAGATACCATGATCAACTTTTTCATCAAATTTCCCTAGGTTTTCCTTTCCATTTTGAAAACAAAATAGTTGCAATCGAAAAATCTGAGGTGATTGATGTTTGGTTTCCTTCCATTGAAGAGTTCATAATGAGTCTTCTTCAGAATTGGCCTAATTAGCACTCTATTCATCACAGAGCAAGAAGTGCTAACAGCATCAGCCCAAAAATACTTGGGAAGAGAAGATTCACTTAACATTGTTCTAGCTAATTCTTCAAAGGATCTGTTCTTCCTTTCCACTACACCATTCTATTGTGGAGTTCTTGGAGCTGAAAAATTGTGCAGAATTCCCATCTTTTCACAGAACTTGCTAAACTTTTCATTTTGGAATTCACCTCACTTCTTATTGAGCCTATGTTGTTGTTCTTTGTATTTTGCAATCTTCTAGCAAGCTTATTGAATGCAGAGAAAACATCACTTTTTGATTCCAAGAAGAGAGTCCAAGTGAACCTAGAAAAATCATCCACAATAACAAGAGCATAATAGTTGCCACCAAGGCTCATGGTTCTTGAAGGTCCAAAAAGATCCATGTGAA
>Ga0123342_1000697_pt1 | contig 54713 bp, 17 predicted proteins | sample Turbeawhitnodule_FD_89960 | JGI IMG/M metagenome (GOLD analysis project Ga0123342, IMG submission 89960) | Root nodule microbial communities of legume samples collected from Mexico - Turtle bean Mexico white nodule | ecosystem: Host-associated > Plants > Roots > Nodule | place: Mexico: Nepantla...
ATTAATTTTGTGCATATTTTAGTTAATTAAAATAATTTAAAGTTTCATTTATAAATAAAAGAAAAAAATGTAAAATTCAAAGAAATAATTAAATATAATTTTAAATGTAAGTATAATTTTATTATTTTTCATTTTATCAATTTAAATTAATTTTGTTACTTAAGTTAATTTATTTAGATAATTTTAATATTATCTATGATTCTTTAAATTATGTTATGTTATATATATATAAAAAATTATTATTATTAATAATTTCCATCTTTTCATCTCATTCCACTCTCTTATCTCTTCAATTATGAAAAGATCCTAAATGTCCTCAACTTTCGATTCACTTTCACCCTCAACCTCACCCTCTCATAGAAGCAAACAAGGGTGATACCCATTCACCCTCACCCTCAACCTCCATCACCCACAAAAGCAAACACACACTACATTTATATTAACCAATCAACCCATCTCCTAAACTAATTTTCTTCTTTTCTAGAAAAATAAACAAAGTCTAAGAATAGGAAAATTTCTGAAAAATACTTTTTAAGACAAATTCCGAAAATTACTTTGCAAAAATTATTTTCTAAACATATCACTACAAGAAAATCATTAAATAAAAACTAATTTTAGAGACCAAAATAATTAGTTACTATTTGACTAAATTAGATACAATTTTATAAACTAAAAAATTATTAGTATTTAAAGTAGTTTCTATTATTAATAGAAATTTATAAAATAATTTCTAAATTGATATCTAACCATTAACTATCAAGATTTTAAATACTAATTACTTTATATTCTAAATTAGTTTCTATTAGTCTTTTATAGATTAATTTATAATCTAAAATATTAGCTAAAACCTTGATAGTTAACTTAGATACCAATTTAAAAATTATTTTATAATTTTTTTTTAATAATAGAAATCACTTTAGATATTAATAATTTTTAATCTATAAAATAGTATCTAATTTAATCATGGACTAATTATTTTTTGTCTCTAAATTTGATTGCTATTTGATGATTTTTTTTTACTATGAAAAATACTATTTAAAATTTTCTTGGAAGATAACTTTTGGAATGACGACACAAAATCAAGAATTTGAAAAAGTATTTGATATGGATATTATAATCTACTTTTAATTAAATCTTTAAGTATCTTTTAAATTTGAGTATTAAAGAAATTATTTCATTGAGTACTTAAATTATATATTTTTAAGTTGAGTCATTGCTATTTAATTTTTCTGCCCGATTGATGTGACTTGTTTCCACATATTAAAAAATGAGATTTTATGATTAATAATGACATAAAAAAATAACAATGAGGTCGACTAGAAAAAAATAATTAAATGACAGAGACTTAATTAAAAAATAAAACTTTTTTGAGTAATAGATTAAAAAATTTAACAGAAACTTCATTGAAAATACCCAAATTTATAAAAGATGGAAAAGTTAATTAACATCAAACTTTAATACAGAGACAGAATTGAGGTAAAATTTACATAGAAAAAATATTGAAAACTTGTAGATAGGATTGAGAGTTCAACAAGAGTAGGTTGTACAGGGTTTATACTTGTTTTTAGATAAAAGGGTATATTTGGTAATAAAAGTTAAAATAAAGAAAACTAATATATAGAGAAATTCAGGGGAGTGAAAATAAAAAAAAGCTTTAGTTTGTCACATCTTATGTGTTTTCGGCCCATGAAAATGCCCCTAAATACCTGCATAGGGGCCCAATACCTACTTCTGGCAATAAATTAAACTAAACAATAAGGTGGCTCCTGCAACAAAAATGAAGGAGTACAAAACTAAAGGAGAAAATCTGTAGTTTTGAAACACGAGAGATTCCCCGGTTCAGCTCTTCTTTCCAAAAACAGCAACAAAGTAATAAAACATTTATTAATTTTTGTATCATCTCACAATGTTACAGTACAGGATACTCACGCATTCACAAGTTTCTGTTCTCAAAATAGACAAACACATTCACAAGTTTCAGCCTTTTAAATGTCAGAACTCAGGATATAGTTCTAATCAACACGAACTACCAATGCATCCCACATCACACTTTCATTTACTGGTGAGATTTTTTCTACCTATGTTGCTTTTCTTCTCAACCTTACATATTGTTTTTCTCAAATGATTTAATATTCCTTAGTTTGAATTGAATCCAACTATGTGTCTTTCTTGGACATTAACTGTGACAGTTACTTTAGCAAGTGACTAATTAGTCTCTTTTAGAGAAAAAACCATATTATTTGCTTCTTTTTTGTGTTTTATAATCCAATCCAATTTCCTCAAATGTCTTTCAGTTGCCTTTTTCTTTGTCAATATTGTGTGATTTTGTGAATGCCTTAGTTGTTTGTTGAAGCAAGGATCACTGTCAGAAGATTGATCATATACGTGAATAGAAGGTTTGATGGAATGTGCAAATACCCTCAAATCCAATTCAAAAATGTCAGATATTGTTTGCAAGTTCTGTGCATTGAAATCCATTGGGGTGTTACCCTCCGAAGTCCCCAATCTCCATCACTTTCACAAGCCAATTTGCATTGGTGCTTCTCCGAGCGAAAACAGAAATGTTGCAAATAAGGAGACCAAAAACAACAGCCAGGAAATCCATTCCCACCGCATTGAAATGCTTACAGGAGAGGGTTCATGTGCTGGTGTGGAGATCATGAGGATATTTGACACTGTTTCAGCTCTGAAATTGGCTTATCTTCAGCTTCAGCAAGCTCATATCCCTTATGATGCACAAAAGATTATTGCCTCTTACGAAAGAGTAGATGCAGAAATTGAGAAGCTTTGCAAGTTCAAGCATGCATACAAGGAGAAGCAATGTAGAAAAACCAAGTCCTATTCTAATGCTTCATGTTTTGACCTTTTGCAATCTGAAATTGGTCGCAAAGAAGCATTTTTCAGGAAGTTAAAGTCTCTAAACAGTGTTAAAGATTCTCAGATTCTAAGGCTGCAGCAAGAGCTCCAGGATTTGGAAATGGGGAATAAAAATCTGCGTGTGATGATCAAGAGGATAAGTAAGAAGAGAAAAGCAAGTGTTTTGAGTGTTGCTAAGTTCGAGGATTTCTTCAAGGCTGCTTCAAAGTCCATTCATGATTTTTCCAAACCATTAATTAGCATGATGAAAGCTTCAGGTTGGGACTTAGATGTGGCAGCAAAATGGATTGAGAATGCAGCTGTCTATTCCAAAGGGTGTGACAAGAAATATGCGTTTGAGGCTTATATTGCACGGAGAATGTTTCATGGGGTTTCGTTAACATCTTATGATGTGAGTGATATTGTGAAGTTTGATGATCCAATTGATGCACTGATGGAGAATCCAAACTCAGATTTTTCAAAATTTTGTGGAACAAAGTATCTTCTAGTTGTTCATCCCACAATGGAAGAGTCATTCTTTGGAAATTTGGATCACCGAACCTTGATATTGGGTGGCAAGCACCCTAGAACTGAGTTCTATCAGTTATTTGCAAAAGTGGCAAAATGGGTTTGGGTTTTATTAGGTTCTGCAGTGTCAATAGATGCCCATGCAACCATGTTTTCTGTCAACAGAGAAAGCAGGTTCTCTGGTTTGTACATGGAATCTGTTAAGAAGGAAAGAAAGAATGCTGTTTCGTCTGATGTAGAAAGAGCCACCTACAAAGTTCAGTTCATGGTTATGCCTGGCTTTGAAGTTGCAGAAACATTGGTGAAGTCTAGAGTTTATATCTCAAAAAACATGCTTAAAGCTAAATGATTCCTTTAACTGGTGATACTGTTTATGGACTTGAAAATTTTTGTACATGAGCTTTTTCTTTTGGTAGCTTAGCTAGTCATGATGACAAATACTACTAGTTTATGATAGAACTTAGAACCTAAATCCACCATCTTGGTGGTTGTTGTCTTGTACCTGTTGATTAAGTTAAAGTCTTGGTATATCTATGTATTAGTTTTTTTGCCGTCTCTAGTGTTCAAATTTCTCTATGAACTGTATATGTATGTTAAGTTAAAACTGTCACGTTGCTCACAGGACTTTTTGTCTTTCGTTCTGCAGCCAGGTCTAAACCACTCAAATAGCCTAATATGAAATAAGTGAGTGATCTTGCATGGCTGAAATATATCTTGAATGTCTATTTACTAATTACAATTCTGCACTTTTATTTTTTAACGTGTTATCTTGATGTAGTTGTTTATTATATGAAGGATCATGATTCATCTAAGCTTAAAATTAGATAATTTCTTGGAAGGGTCAAATAGAAAAGAGTTATCTGAGTATGGAAATTAAACGGAAAACCCCAAAAAAAAATCCAAAAGTTTCAGCTACTTAAGGAAAAGAAATGTTGATAGAATCATTCTCAATAACAATCTTGATTGTGATCTGTCATTGTGTTAACTAGATAAAATGACCAAAAGGAGCAAAATAACAATTGAAGATTTCAAATGCCCAACTGAGGAATTTAGATTTTCAGGGGATCTATATAAGGATGAATATAGTTAGATAAATTATGGTCATAGCCATAAGGTCACATAACCATAAATGTCAAGACTTAGATCAGTTTGGTGTCTTCTTAAAATTTCAGATAAGCAAGTCCAATATAAAGTTTTCATATAAAGATAATCCTTGAATTGTTCATCTAGAGTGTAAAGAGTCACTAAACTGAAACTAAAATAAGAAAAAACAGTACATTATCCATTTACTCTCTCCCACTTAAGCCTTGTGGAGAATACCATATTCTCAGCCATTAGTTGGAAAGGAACTAGCTTCCTCACTGTCTAAAGAAAACAAGTCCTTGCAGATTTCAACATAGAATCTACACACTAAATCAATGAAGACAGGGCACTTGAGTTTTTTCCAGCAGTGTAGAAGTTCTTCCACATCCATCAGGTCCTTCATCTTCCCTTCTTCCACAACCATCTCCACCAAATATTTCTCAAAATTCTTGCATGTGTCTTCCACTTGGAAAGAAGCTTCCCTGTTGTCTACCCTGTTTGGTCTTACATAAGGTGGAACAAGTGGTGAACATGATGGAAAGAGGGGAGTTTCATGCACATCTTTGTCTTTAGATTTCTTTTGGGAACGAAGTGCTGATAATAACAGTGATGAAGACCTTGTTTTAGTTGTGAAGGGCTTTTGGGTTTTGAACTTACAAGCACATAATAAAAAAGCTTTTATAAGTACTAAACTGGTTCAACAACAGTAGTGTTTTTTTTTGCATGTCTTGAATAACTTGGATCTAAAGACCCCTTGTTGTTTCAAGTTCATTTCCAAAGTAGGAAAGGAGTGTGTCTAAAGAAATTTGAGGATTTTAGTATTGGATAATGTTGAGTGTGATGATACTCTGATGTTGGAATGTCATCCTCCACTAGAGGCTACCTATATTGCTCTTCCTACTTCTTGCAATTCCAATGTAAAAGCAAAAAGGTGTTAGGCCTTAAGAGTGTTTGTTGAAACTTGAAACCAATGTTGTTGTAACTGGCCTTTTGAAGATTTTTAAATAGGTTCCTTACATTTTTTAAGGGAAAAATTTGATTCCTATATTTTAAAACTTTCTAACTAAATCCTTAAAACTCTGTTAAATACAAAAGACCTAATTGAACATTCTCAAGTAATTTTAACATGGCCCTAAATTATTTCAATTTTAACTGAGTCTCTGTACCTAACAAAAAACCAATGAAACTTTAATTAGAAGGGCCTAGTTTATAAATTTAGGGACACAGTTACAATTTTTTAAAGTATCTATTTAATAATTTTTAAATAGTTAAGAGGTTTAGAAATTCATTTAACCTTTATTCTAGGTCAAAATATAAATTTAGTTTTTTTTTAATCTGAAATTTTGGTTTTCTCAATTTTAAAATTTTTACCTTAGTCCTTAAAATGTCTCTGCTAAGATCAAAATGACCTTTCTGTCTTTTGTTACATCAATAGTGTTAGTTTTGGTTGATGTGTAAACCTTTTTCTAATAGAAGCATACACATGCACATACATTTAATATTAATTTAATTTTTTTTTATTGTAATTGTTTTTACCATATTTTCGTTTATAAATAGTGTGCCTAGTGAAATTAATGGAAGAAAATAAAATTTTCATAAAAAATTAAAATAATTCGTGTATTTTTTTCCTAGAAATCAATCAATCATAAATAGAGTAATTTTACCACGGTGACTCTTTCTCTATATACACCAGAAGTCAAAGTTAATAATACTTTAAATACATCTTATTTTTTTAATTTACTAAAATATTTTTTAAAAATAAAATTGTAATAGAGATGACGATTTACATAATTTTTAAATCCGGTCGACTTAAAACTATTGTTAAAAATTTCAAAATCAATAAATTTAGAATGTAGTTCTAGATAGACTCTTCTGAACTTATTTGAAACATATAATCCAAAAAGTCTTTAATGTGTTGTGAACTAAGTAGGGTTTTATTTAAATAATGAAAAAGAATATTTAATATGCAACTATGAGGTTTGAGAGAAAAAAAAGGTATGAGATACACAAAGAATATGTGCCCAGTATTAGTTAGAACCAATCCACTATAATTATTTTTCTTATAATATTGAACATGAAAAAATAAAAATAAAGCATAAAAATAAAGAAAAAGCAAATAAAGGAATGAAATTGTTTAAGACATGTTTATGGATAAAAAGGGAAATTATGTAATGATTCCTAAAGCCAGGAATTAGGGAATAAATGAAATCAACATTGGCCAAGTGTTTGCTAAATTCATGATTACTTGTTTAATGTTGAATGCATGCATAGTCCAAACAAAGCGTGGAGAACCAGATTATGACTTACAATCCTTCAGCTACCACCAAAATGTTGGTAATCAAAACATCCAATATAAAACAAAAATATTCATTTGCTATTTATTTGAATATATAGTTAACTCTTAATATTATTTTTGTTTTATGAATTGTAAGGGTATGACCGATCGACATTATGACGTGTCTCGGTCTCTCTGTTCAAGATGACCGAGACACACGTTGACATGTCCCAGTCTGTTTGATCGAGTTGGCCAAGACATCACGGGCGGTCCGGCTGACCGACACGTACAACCATTAACGCTCAAACCAAGGTTAATGAAGTTAAACCATCATTAAGAATTAGGTAATGCAATCCTAAGTGAGATTTATTCCACTAAACAGACCCAATAAGGTAAGCCCATTAAAATAATATAAATAACACATTTCAAGGGCCCTGAGTGCCGATCACCCGCTTTACTGACTTGAGCGTCGAGGTGCCTTCTGCAAGTACCCCCATCCGGTGTTCACCATAGGCCGGGAGCCGAAGGAGAAGCACGAAGGCGAGAAAGATCCCAGTGAATCCCTAGCAACCTGCTCGACCGAAAGAGGAAGACGAAAACTTCAATAGTTCTCTACATCTCATCTCCCTAGTAGGAAGATGAATAAATAACTATTTTTATGTGCAAATCTGTGATTTTTTTAAAGTTAAATTCTAAATCTTTAATCACCAAATATATAGATACAATAATATCTAAACTCTTACTAATGACTAATGTTATATTTTATTTTCTAAAGTACAGTGAGAAGTGAAATCCATTTAGACATGAGCTGTTACATTTATGGTTTATTCTTGTGGATTCTTAGTCAGTGAGCTGTTTTTTTCTTTTTCATTCTTTTGTAAATTTCTATGCCGAATTTAAGCTTCCAAATGTTTTTTGGCATCACCTTTGCATAAAATGAATAATAAAGTTTAGGAAAGGTTTCTTCCGGGCAGAACTTTATCAACTTGTTACCATGGATTTTGTAACTTACATGAACGTAGATATGAAGAAAAAAAAAAAAGCAAAAGCTAAATGCTGCTGTATTCTACAGAGCCACAGATCTGTGCATGTTTGCTGGAAGAAATGATGAGAAAAAGTAACTTGGTGGACATACCTGGTCCCCTTGCTTTTATTTTGGAACTTTTCTTATGCAGTGGACCACCAACTTTATTTTTTTCTATTATAAACCATGTTTTCTTGTTCTCTAATCTTTCATTTCTCATGAAGTTGAACAATTCTGAGGTATCACAATAAAGAAACACTGAGAGAGGAGAGAAGGCAAGGCTGTGCTTGTGGCATATCCTTGATGGGTAATAACAGGTTCAGATTGTCAGATATGATGCCAAATGCATGGTTCTATAAGCTCAAAGATATGAGCAAATCAAGGAAGAAAAATGGCCCTCATGTTATGAAGAACAAAGTAATTACCTCACCAACAACCTCCCAAAGGTCACAGCCAAGATACTCTCATTGTTTCTCCATTGAACCCAACATAGCTGGTAAGTTATACAATTCTCCTATTTACACTAAGCACTCAGACAACATATTCATTGATTCACCAAGAAGGTCATCTAAAAGAAGAACTAAGAGAAAAACAATTTATAAGCCTTCTCCCACAGTTGTCTCTTCACCAGTCATAGAAAGTTTTAGTTGTCATTCCACAAATTGGATTAAGCCAAATCAACCTCAGTCTCCTGACTATTATCTCTCCTCCTCCGAGAGTTCTTCTGAATCAAACTTCCATGAGTATGTTTCATCTGAGTCTGATGAGTGTGACAAGTTCACTATTCCTGACCTGCTTAATGGAGTAGCCTCTGAATGCAGTTGCAGAGTTAGCTCTTCCACCAATGACATAATCATTGACATGAAAAATGAACCATTCACTGGAAATTGTGAAAATCTTGATGGGTTTGACACAATTTCACAATTAGGCCTTCCTCCGATATTGACAAAGCCAGTGAAGTTTGATGATAAGGTAATTGAAGCCATTGAGTTGAGGAGATCAACTAAATTTGATGAGGTAAAGTCTCATCAATCTCTAGCTGTTAAAGTTAGCAAAGAGGAAAGCAGTAGAACTAAGAGAGAGAGAAAAACCAGTCCAGTATCTAGAATTTCCTCTGCTAATTCTACAGGTATAAGACTTAGAGTGAATTCTCCAAAACTGGCAAGCAAGAAAGTTCAAGCCTATGCCAGAAGGAGTGTGTCATCCAAAGCAGGCAAGGCCTCAGTAGATACAGGTTTTCCAGAGGGATTTGCAGTTGTTAAGTCCTCACTTGATCCACAAAGAGACTTCAGGGAGTCAATGGTGGAAATGATAGTGGAGAACAATATCCGAGCATCAAAAGATTTGGAGAACTTGCTTGCCTGCTATCTTTCACTGAACTCAAGAGAATACCATGATCTCATTGTCAAAGCATTTGAGCAAATTTGGTATGACATGGCTCTACTTGGAATGTAAAGATTTTAGAATTATCCAATGCATGTGTATAATAGTCTTGTAAGTAACACTTCTCTGGACCAACTTTTGTTCTGAACTCTCAAACCAATGCTGTATCAATCTTTCGTAAATTAAAAAATGTAGTTGCCAAAAGGAATTTGAGTTCAAGAGTAAGCTATCAGCTCACTTACTTCAGAACTAGTTTATTAATGAATTGTGATTGATAACCTCATAAAAGCACTAGTGTATGTGTATGATCCATTCTCTACCTATATGCCATGATGAGCAACAATCTGCTAACAAAAATAAATAAAAAAATATACTTTCTGAATGGCCCTGCCACTTCCTTATGTGGTTTTTGTTGTTCTAGTTGCTTGCGTTCATCTATTATGTCAAATGCCCCGCTTGTGTCTATGTTAAAGTGTTTTTAAATTACTATCAGCAATAAGGCAGACTTAGAATATCATCGACTAGAGATAAAGACATCTCGTAACAAAATTTACTTAGATAAAATTAACATGACCAAGTGTCCCTTCAGAAAATAAAGAAAGTAACAACCGAAGAAACAGATTTTTATTCTAATTACTATTTTTCAAGAAATTGCCCTTAACTGGGTCGTTTGTGAATGTTTGTTATCAGATGATGATGAGATTTATTACCAGTGTTCCTCTAAGAATGCAGCACCAGAAAAAACATCAAACATATTGCTTCTTTTATAGTAACTTACTAATAATCCTCAAAGGTGTGAAACTTCAAATAGTATATTATTACTAGCCCCGGGCCAACTAAAAACACTATACATGCCAATTATTAAGATTGGTAGTTTGGTAGCAGTAGCCATAACTCTTTTCCTCGTCAACCCTTTAGCAGACTCAAATATTTACCTCCAATATATCTGCAAGTATAGGTAGTTCCAAAAAAAGTAATTTTTTACCATATTGGGAAAACTGAATTGGTATCATTAACTCATTACAGTTTTTTAGCTCCTCTTTCTTTTTGGTCTGATAGAGCACCATACTGTAAATTTCTAACTCTCATGGTTCAACTTTTGGAATGCAAATTATATATTTGTTGAACAATATAAATTGATTTTGAGATAAAATCTATGCATAGACCTAAACATATTGTGGAATAGTTGGAATAAATATGTGGGCAAGAAGATGACAGTTGATGGCATTGTTTGTGGTAGGGAACAGTGAATAAAGATGAATATGTAGCCTTTATATTTATTTCATCTGCTATTCATTTATCACGTATTGATGGATTACATAAAAATAATAATAACAATTATTAGTTACTTTATATGCAACAAAAGTTTCATTTCACTAACTAAAATGGATTACATAATACATGAATTGTGTAAATCATGTTGATGATAAAAGAAATTGTAGTTTATAATTACAACTGTGATTGTTAGGTAAAACTTTTTCAACTCACTTCAATTGTTTCAATCAGAGTGAAAAAGGAAACCACAACAATGTAGAACCATAATCACATTATCAATTACATTTTGCAAAACTTTGAAATTAGTACCTTTTTTAGATGCCCTGTGATTCATTGTACTAGTAAGCTTTGTCATCAAAATCAGAGCCAATGGAGAGCAAAGGAACATGTAAACACTGTAAACATTGCTTGATTTGTGTGCAAATGGGGAGTGTTGAAGCAAATAAAGGAAAAAGGAAGAAAAGTTGATGCAGCACATCATGAGGACCACAAAATCATCACAAACACAGGCTGTAGAAGAAATAATCAAAGGTGAGGGAGGACCACATTAGAGTGAGCAAAAAAAAGTCCACTTAGCCAACTAGACATTATGTTAAATGGTGAAAAACCTCCCATAATTGCACAGTTCATCACTCTCTATAATTTACTTTTCTTTGCTAAAAGTTGATCAGCTCTTTACACACACCCTAATGTTTCAGGTCATGTTTCTTTCAAAAATCCAGTAGAGACAGAAAGTTTGGATTTTAGATTGCCTCAAATTTAGTATTGTGGGACAAGTTCATGACTAGTCAACATAGAAAAAGTTGCATTCAACCCAACCTCAAACAGAAATTTTGTTCACTTCCAAGCCTACTCCAACATGTTTGAACAGACATTTGAACAGTATAATTCCACATTGAACCAAAATTATTAAACTTCATGAACAAGGGATCTTTGTGTGTCATAATTTTAGTTTAACATGAAGATCAATTATAGCCTAAATAGTATGTTGTTGCTTGTAGCAAATGAGTAATTCCTTGCTTAACACATGAATTGATATGCTTTATGATGTTGTTTGACTTTGAAAAAAGCTCAATCCTTGCTTGCCTCACTCTCAGTCCTTCTTCTTGACCAAACAGTGAAACACACACACACATTTGAAAAATTGATACTTTTTTTTTATAAATTAACTTTAACTTATATTTTTTCATTTATCTTCATATTTTTTTTTTAATTTTTCTATTAAAAATTGTTTTTATCTCTTTTGATAAGTATTAATTAGATAATCTTGTTACACTTTGTTGACATATATGCAAAGGGAGAGGAACAGTTTCCAAATCATGTAATATAAAATTCTATTTATTATGGAAAGATTCCTTTTTATAAACATTTTGTTACGAATTTTAGTATACTCATTACCAAATTTACTTTTATCAATATAACTAATTTCATTATTTTATTATTTATAAAAACTACCTATAACAAACAATAAGTATCCTCAAATACTATATAAGTATAACATTATAAAATTAACAAAGATAAAGTCAATTTCATTTTGATGAAATATGAATATGATTTCCTTTCTTTTCATTTCTAATTGACATATTTTTAGTAATAACTTTTTTTCCTTTCTTTTATTACGTATTTTATACCTTTTTTTGAAAAAAAAAGAGTAAAGTAAGAACAAAATATCTTTTTAGTGCCTATTAATAAATAAATTAAATTAATAAATGTTAAAAAATATTTATTAAAAAATTTAAAAGAAAATAACTAAAAAAAATCAAGTTTCCTTCCTATTAATGATATGCTGCATATTTTTTTTTTAAAAATTTTCTGACAAGTCCTTCCTTAAACAAGAAATACCATCTCAATAATTAAATGAATGTGTTTGTTAATTATAGTAAATGAGAATATGTTATGTTAATTTTAAATAATGAAAAGTAAATCAAAACAATCAATTAATTTATTTATTCTAGGCATTTGAGAATTACAAATGTGCATTTAATTTATTAATAAATTATATTATGATTTAATTGATAATAAATATGGTTTAATTGGTTAAATCAATTAACACAAGTTTTTTGACAAACATATTTAAACAATTTAACAGTTTGAAATTCATAAAAATAAATCTTGAAATAATCAATTGAATAATGTTGCAAATTGTTTTTTGGTGAACCTGATATATTAACATTTAAGAAAATCATGAAAGAAAAACCAATTTTAGAGACCAAAATTAATTAGTTGTTGTAGTAATCAAATTATAAACTATTTCAGAAAATAAAAAAATAATTTATAAATTAATTTATATTATTATTAAATAGTTTCTATAGTGAATAAATAGCCGGTATACATTGGTTAAAATTCAATCATTATGTCATTGTATTAGTCGATTTGTTCGAGGATTGATATGGTGGATACTTACTCCTTACATCTATTTTTTTTTGGAGGAAGATGAATTGGAGGTTGGAGCTAGTAATAAGAATGATTTGAAGCTATGAAAAAATGGAGATGAGCACAAGACAAAAGTTGAAAGTAAGGTTGTTGCAGTTGTAGAAGATGAAAATGATGGTGATGATGAAGGATTAATCAATTTCAATATAGAGAAAGGGTACTGGTAAACATAGACTGCTTTAGGTTGAGGCTACTTTTTCGTGTATTATGAATGATGTGATGGAAACCCAAACTAGGGTTGCTTGGACGAGTGGACCTTCGAGGCACAAAAATAAGAAGAAGAAGAAGAAGAAGAATCTTGAACTATGGGTGAGTCTTGGTAGTTTCTTGGTTTGGGGAGGCTAATTTGGTTCTTAGAGGTAGGGTCAGTACTTGGTTCAGTCAAGATGATTTTAATTTGGTTTTTGGTTGATTCTTTAAAGAATCTTGAAGGTAGGAAATGTGGTTGGTGAAACCAAGGTGATGAAGTTTGGTTATCTTCTTGGTTTTTTTGTTTAAACTTGTTAAATTTTGTTGAGATCGGTTGCAACGAATTATACAAACTCGAATTTAGGAAGGTAGTCACCTTATAACTAATCTGGAATATGGAAAAACATATTCCACATCGGACCTAATATTAGCGGATCGTCATATGAATAACACATCACTCTTAAGTCTCTCTATAAATTTGATCTCGATGAGGACGACACAATATATATATATATATATATATATATTTAATTTTTATTTCTCAATTTTATTAACTAGTTCATATAATTATATGCAAATATATATGACGCAAATTTGTTAGTGATTTTTTAATAGAAAATTTACAAAAATTTATGTTCATATATATTATCTACAAGTTATATTCACATTCATAATTTTACTTTTTTAATAATATATTTGTTGTAAAAACATAGAAAATAATTTAGAGTATAAGTGATATAATTAAAACAACACTTAAAGTGAAAAGTTCATATAAAAACAAAAATTAGTTATTATTCAGGTTTCATTTTAAAATAACCATTATCTATCTTCTTTCTTTCTAAAAATATAACATTGTCCTTAGTTGCATTGACGATCAAAGACAATCTTTGGACTCCTGGTAGTGAATAGAGTAAGACTACCCGATCATATATTTTATTAGAGTAAGTTTAATTTGGTCCCCTTTTTTCTTTAAGTCAATTTTTAGTTTTTGTGTGTACCTATACACGTGCCTTGCATGTGAGGTATTTGATTCTAGGAGTAGTCTCTATTCAGGGTCCTAGTGATATATTCAAATTGTTGATCATGACTTTGTGAAGCATGTTAGGTTATCCCTACGTTCTTTAGGAGTTTGACATCTTTTTTAGTACTTAGTTGTCCAATTTAGTAAGGGAGACTAGTTTTACTTTTCAATAGTACCTTAAGTTAGAGGATCTGGATGTGAATCTGATGTGATCACAAGTTCCAAAATTTCTCTTACAGGGATTGTGATAATGTGTGATGTAGATGTTTTACTTGTTTGTAGATATGCTGAAAGCTGATGATTGGAGTATGTTTTGGTTCAACTGTTGTGAATGGTTGTGTTGATTGAAAATCAATTTAGAAAACTGAGATTTTTGTTGATTAACATGTTAGTTGCTTTGGTCTCTAACTAAATGATTAAAAATATCCTTTACTTTGAATTAGTTGATTTAAGCATGAATTTAATTGAAAATGGTAAGACTCTAAATGTATAAGTGACTCAAGTTGGAAATTATAGTTTGAAAACTAGTAGAAAAATACTTGAAAACCAATTTCAGAATTCTACAAATTATATAGACTTGGTGGGTGAGCCATATGCTTGGTGGGCAAACTTTAGAAATTAGAAAACCCGAGAGCATTAGCCACTAGGTGAACCATACTCGTTGGGCGAATTTGGTTGGTAAGCAATGTTCTCCTTAGGCAAAATTTAGGGAATTAAAAATCTGATAGTGTTGGTCGTTAGGCGAGCCATACTCGCTAGGCGAGTTTGGTTCCAATGGTTTGTTCGTCGAGTGAGCTTGAGACTCGTTGGGCGAATTTAGTCCGAGGAACTTGGTCACTTGGCGAGCTTGAGACTCGTTGGGTAAAAATGCTTGTTCTGCATATGTAATCATGTGACTTTTTTATATTTTCTAATATGTTTTAAAAGTTAAAATTCTATATGATTGTATCCTACTTTGAGGTATTAAATGAATTATGAATCATGTAGAAGTATAATTGGGACATAATATGTTAGGAAAGGAAATATCGTGTTGAGATTGTTTAGGATATACATTGAATTAGAGATTCGCCTATAAGGATATGACTTTAGTAATATATTGGAATCAAATAGATGAAAAATGGAAGTTCATATGACCGATTATGTGGTTTAAAAGATACATGGTCTGACAAATCATATGGATTTACTTTGTCATATAAGAAGACTCAATTCTTATGTTCATGTAGTTGTGTGGAGAGATAACACAGTGAAGGTAGTCAAATTCAACACATGTATCTTTCAGAAATAGAGTCAAGTGTTTATGTATGCATGTCAGTGGATTTATGGCATGGATGCTATTAAATGAGTTATTTAGATTGTTTAGTACATTGTAATAAATAAAGTGTGACAATGTAGATGTTTGTAATTGTATTATTTGAATCTTAAGTTATATTGAAAGTTTTAAAAATCTTCAACTTACCCTATTTCTTGTGTATTTGTTTAAAATTTATGATCATCGTGTGTTACATGCACTATACCATTTTTGACTTTAGACAACACAAAATTTGCAACAAATATAAAATCATGGTCCAAAACGGAAAATGCAACGGATTATTCCAATCTTTTAGAAAATCGTTGCTTATTTATTTAAGATAAAACAAAGAATGTTGTAGTGATGGAAACAAAGAACTTTGAAGGTGATAGAACTCCTAAGCAAATGGAGTTTCCTTTTTATTTTGATACATCTGTATATTTAAAAATCCCTATAAAAAAAGACTCTTTTTATAATACTATTTAATGATGTGGATTATATATATATGATATAGCTTTTTCAGCGAAGTAACTAGGGGTGTTACATTTGTAGCCATGAAACATATAGTCCTATGTCTCATTCTCTTTTTTAAATCAAAACATTCTTTGATCAAAATTTAACGAGTAATCTTTCAAGTTCCTAATATCTAAAAAATATTTACATTAATTTGAATGATATCTTTGACCAACCCTGTAGATGGATTTTGTTTTTCTTCAAATCATATCATTATTCCTTGAAAGTCTAAAAACTGCATAGCACCTCAGCCTTATCATTTGCTCTCATCCATTTTTTTCCTATTTGATTTGAAAGCTCAAGCATAGCCACTTTCAAAAAAAATTGTCCTTCAAGTTTTTTCCCTTCCTACTTCTTGAAGAGTTCACATCAAGAGCACCACATGCTGGATTTGACTTTTTGTTGGTAACCTCATAAGGTGTCACAAATCCAATATTTTCCACAGCTCCAACTGTCTTGAATCTTCTTTTGTTTATCTCCTCAACCAGTGATCTGTGCAGTAGCTGGCTTCTCGTATCAATTAATGACTTGTTCCTAGATAGTCTACGATTGTCTATCATCCTGTTACTTTTGCCAGTAGGTGTTTGTGGTCCTGCTAGAATTTTGCAATGGCTCACAGTGATGGGGTCTTCATTAGGGGAAAATCTAGTACACATGTGACTCTTTATGATGGGGTGTTTATCTTTTTTTGTAGAAGCCTTATTGTGTTCCTCCTGGTCATCCACTGAACAAAAGTTTGAGTTCCCATGTGAAGAACATATTGAACTGGCATCATCAAGTCCATCACCTGCAAATAATAGTATATCAAGTTTCCCTTTTCAATGATTTGAAAGATTTTATAACACCAAGCCTAGAATCTTGTATTTGTCTCGAGTTATGAGTATTACATATAAAAGAGACCGAGTTTTCTTTCTTATATTTGTGAGACCAAAATCACACTTGAAATCCTAACCATAATCTTGTGAAAACTCTAAAGTACCATACGAATGAATTTCACACTACATTCAACTCCAAGCCTTTAAATATTAGATTTGTAGGTTTTTTTTTTCAATTATATGTTGCTCAAATTGCTAATTTTTATTCCATCTGTGACTTCCTAATCACACTTGCACATTTCACTAGTAGCTATTGTCATAGGGGGTAGGGGCAAAGGAGACATACCATGGAGCCAATGACAACCATTTAATAAGTCATCAACTCTGATGACTAAGCCTGGTGTTGACTCTTGGGATGATGAACAAGAAGAAACAGAGTGGAAATGATGGTGAGGATCTTCATTGTCCTTGTCATCATTATAACTGAATGCATGCCAGGTGTCTGGACAGTTACTATTCCTCCAATTCGGCAGCAGAACAGATATCTCTCCTTCAATCATACTTGCAATATCAGAAGGCTTCAAATCTGTGATTTCCAACTCTTTCACCATCTCTATTGCAACATCAATAGGGGTGTCTGTGTAAATATCAAAGGGAAAGTATACATTCCTACAAGAACCTGTGAAGATGTTACTTCAATTAAAGGATCAAGTTCATTTACCAAACACAAGTAAATCTTGAGGTGAAAGTGCATGCTACATGTATTTAAACAAGTTCAAAATAAAATTTTCCTTATAATTAAGGAAAGAGGACATCAAGAGTCAAGTAAATATTGATACCATCCTTCTGAGAAATTTTCACTTTGAGAAAGATAGTGTCATCTTCTGGATTCAGCTTCCCAGTTATTGACATTTTAGTCATAGGTAAATCATCACTCAATTGAAGTGTTTCCATTTCACTGTAATTTAGAAACGGCTTCTGAATCCCAATCTTTGCCATGGCTGATGCATCATTAGACAAAAGAAATTGATCATTCAACAATTCTTTTGCAGATGGTCTGTTTGCTGCAGCTATTAGACATTTGCCAATAAACTTCTGTGCTTCTGTGTCTTCAATCCTGAAAAATGCTGCTGGTAGCTTCCCCTGAATATAAGACAGAAAAGTTGCTTGTATATAAAATCCTATGTATCTCTACTGATATTTTCAAACCTTAGACTACATCAGAACTTACCGATGTTACTTTTTTGTATATCTGTGCAGGGTTAGTACATTCACTGTATGGATAATCAGATGTAAGCATTTCCAAAACACACATGCCAAATGAGTACACATCAACAAGTTCATTGTATTCTTCCTCGTACAATTCTGGTGCCATGAACTCGGGAGTGCCTGGCACAAGGCAAAAAATTTAACACAACAATTCAAGAGGTTCAACAACAGTCAAGATTTTCAACATTTATTGGCAGGAAAAAGATAAATACCTATAACACTGTGAGCTGGTTGGGAACCATGGAGAATTGCTGCTAGACCCAGGTCACCAATTTTCACTTGTCCAAGATGGCCATTGACAAATATATTATCACATTTGAGGTCCCTATGAATTACTGGAGGATCATGTTCATGCAGATAAACAAGACCCTGTAAGATTTGGCGAGCCCAACTCTTTATTGCTTTCAGACCTATGTGCTTATATTTCTTCCTGTATCTGCACAAGTCACAAACTGATCAATTAAAGTACTTCTTATAGTGATTTAAAGGTTAATTCTGCAATCGTGCATGGATATCATATAAAGGTAAAATAATCTAGTAATTTAACATTGCCAAATGTGCAGGCCATGAAATTGCATATCCCTATCTTATGGAGTTTAATATATAGTATTCCATCAATGTACACATTAACATAGAAGGAACCTGAGCACCTACTAAAATGTCAAGATTAAACGAAAGGACGAATGTGATTTTAGTCAGAAAGAAAGTTACTCTCTTAGAGTCCCTGAAGTAAACATTTCTGTAATGAAGTTGAAGGTCTTATTGTTGACATCAATCCAAGAGGTGTAGAATCTCATGATGGATTGGTGCTTGAGGGTGCTGAGGAGATGAACCTCTAAATAAAGCCGCTCCAAGTCCTCTGGCTTGCGAAATGCTTCATTGAGTTTGACCTGATTCCATGCAACCTCTATTCCAAGGACCTCATCAATTGCTTTATACACTGTCTTCATTGCTCCTTTTCCTAAAATATCTCCAACCTAGTCACATAAAACACACATTTTTTTACATCAAATCATCTCTGTGATGCTATCCTAATTTCCATTATACTTTAAGTAAAGAATTAACAGAAATTCTATGCATAGCTCCTTGAAATAGAACTTTAGAAATTGTTTACACTAGGCTCAAACCAGGCAAGGGAGAAAAGGAATTATTGTTGACATGATGATCTGAGCCAACACCACATAGTTTTAGAGCATTTCGTCCATGACATCACTGTTTATAAATCTTGCAAATATCAAAAGAAAATTGAAATACTTCCTTTTACAGTAATTAATGCATATACCAGTTCCACTTTTAAAATTCCAGTTAGTCCCATATGTCCATACTTTTTGGTAATTCAATATCTCCTATATCACTACATTTGCAATATATTTTCACAATTATGATAAATTCAAATGATATTAAAGGGAAGTGTATCAACAAATTTTTTTACGAAGATATAGCATGCCACAAGCCTATCCCTTTTTTAAGAAATCTACAAACGGATGGTTTAGTCTAGATTCATTTTCAATCTTTAATTTGTTTGCCTCAACTAAAGGATTGGTGTAAAACAAACCTAGTAATTTAAGCCGAGAATATTTGCTGGAGAAATCAAATTTATTAGGATAAGACTGCCTTCACTGGCACACATTCAAACACATATCATGTTAGGTTATTCAACCCCTAAGGTCTTCACTATAGTAGCATATCACTAAGCATGAAGCCTGGTTAATCCACTCAGTCTTACTCTAAATGGTGTATATTCAATATATAGTTCCTTTTCTTGCAAACTTGATTTCCAACAACTCCCTATTACTAAACCGATTGCCCCCAAATTAATAGACGTTCAACTCCAGAGGATTCTGCTTAGAAAATTGAGACAAAGATAAGTCATAAGAAATAATAAGTTTGACAAATTTATAGGCAGGACCTTAGACGCTTTTGATACTATTTTCTTATCAGAATTTTTTGAGTTTTTTCTCTATGACTTAAGTTGATTTTTAATGCAAAACTTTTTATACAGATAGATAGGTAAAACTTAAATTCTATTTGGAAAGCAATAACAAAAGCATCTAAATTAGAGGATCAGATGTCTAATCATTAGGCATTTGATTACCCACGTGATTTTTTAATCAGTTCTTTCTATCAACTATCTAGGATTTCACTAAAATCTAGTAACACAGTATCACAGCTCAGTGAGCTCACTAGCCACAGAAATATTAAGAAGTTGTTTCCCCTTTTATACACACAAAAAAACTACCTTTTTCACATTCAAGTAACAAAATTAATCCAATTTCGAACAAAATTTAAATACCCACAACAAATTTGAAAATGAAAAGCCACAAAATTATATGATTCAGAACTTACCCGAGCATATCTACCATTTGGGTCGGTCTCAATGTAACGAGGCTCAGCTTTGCGATCCTCTTTATACCCTTTATTGGAATACATGTTGAATTCTTAACTATACACTCCTACTAGTAACTAAACTAACAATCACCAAAACTTCGAAAGATATTGTCTGCACACAACAACTTCAGTGCAGAGAAAGTTGAAAAGGAAAGAACAAAAACAAACAAAAAAGCGGTTTGTTCTATTCTCCAAGGTAGTAGCAGAATCCTAAATCCGAGGTTTCCCCTCGTGGTAAACGTGGGAGAAGACCCCAAAAAACAGCCAGAAAAGCTTTGAGTGATCGACACACTGCATTATCCTACCCATTTTCATACCAACCGCACATGTCAAGGGATCATAGTCCTTAGCAACCATTTGATTAAATTTTGCTTCTTTTTAAAAACAGAAAAGTTCAGAGAGAGTGGAGCTGCAAGAATTGACAAGATAAGACAGGTGAGAAGAAAAGAATAAACGGATAATAACTTTCCTATGAAACTGACATGTTCCTGTCACTGCCCTTCGTGTGTCAAGAATTTTGAAGGCACATACGGTACGTGTGGTTTTTTGGTAAGGGTCAGTTTAGGCCATTCACAAGGACCATTCACAAGTGGAAGTGGTTATGAGAAACAGTACACGGAACTTGAAGAATCTAAGGCAGCACTTTGGTGTAACCATTTGTGGACAACAGCGGAAAACAAAGCAAAGAAACTAAACCCAGAAAGGGAAGCAGAAGAAGAAACTCGAGAGAGATAAAAAGAATTGAACTTGGGAACAGGGGAGAAGATAGAATTCAGAACAGAGTGAGACTAGAACGTGTGTGTTTGGGATATGTATATCAGGTGGTGGCGATGGTGCTGATAGTGTGGGCCATGGTGAGGACCCCATTTTGAGATATGGTGGCAACGTTTGAGGCTTGTTGATTGTGTCATGTGTTTTGGAATTTCAAGGACGAGGTTGACTTTTGGGTTGTCTTGTTTTGTGATACTGTTTTTCATTTTGTCTTCTTCTGGTGTGGATAACATTTCATATTTTCCAATCCTTATCCTAATCTTGGACCTTTTTTTACCTTGTGTTTGGAAATTTTGGGTTGAGATGTATGGGTCATATTTGGTGCTCATTTCAACTAAGACAAAGTTTTTCATCTAAGGGGAAATAACAAATCAATGGAAACTGAGAAAGAACAAGGGGATGTAGCGGGACCGATATCATGACGTGTGTTGGTCTTTCTGTCCGAGATGATCGAGACATACGCTGACGTGTCTCTGTCTACCTGGCCGATCGACCGACACAGAACGCATGACCAGACCGACCGATACATATAACCATTAACGTTGAAATCAAAGTTAGTGAAACTAAACCATCATTAAGGATTAGGTAATGTAATCCTAAGTGTGATCCATTATACTAATAAGGCCTAATGAGGTAAGTCCATTAAAATAATATAAATAACACACTTTCCAAGGAACAATGTACGTCATTTACTACTGTACATCTACCTGAATACCAATCACCCACTTTACTGACTTGAGCGTCAGAGTACCTTTCGCAAGTACTCCATTCGGTGTTCACTCGAGACCGAGAGACGAAGGAGAAACACGAAGACGAGAAGGACCACAGTCAAGCACCTAGCAACCTGCTCGACCAAGGAAGAAGACGAAGAGTTCAATAGTTTTTTAGGTTCTATCTTCCTAGTAGGAACAGTGAAGAAATGTAGTATATTATTGAATCTGGAGTTAATCTTAAATGATTTGACATGGATAAAAAACTTTACAAAATTCATTGTCATTTATATATAGCACCAAAATCATTTGAACCTTCTCTCAAATATGCACTAAATAAATGATTTTGATAATCTCTTTTCCTATGGATGGTGGAGTTATAGTGTCTTTTATAGCATAAAGGAAACAACTGTCTAAGGCTGGTAAGAGCCAGCCAGTTGTTTTCTAAGTGAAAGATGAAGAAAAAGTTGATAATGATTAATGGAATAGTTTAGTAGCCAAAAAGAGTTTTCAACTATTATCTTATTAAGAGTAAATATGCTTTCATGGGGAATTATTTAAAAATATCTATTCACACTTTTCAGACACACATGTCTTATATAAGTGTTTAAATTTAAACAAAATTCATTTCATTTATTTCTACCTATAAACAAGTTCCTGCATAGTTTTATTTTGACGAGTATCTGCTTTATATATAAATATATAAAGGGGTCAATAATTTATTCATCAGTTTTTCATTTTTACACATTTTACCCACTTGTATTTTTTATTTTTTTTTTGCACGTTTTATGATCATGTTTTTCAATTTTTATATAGTTTTATTATTTTGATAATAAAACGACGTTATTTTTAAAAAAACTTGTGATAAAATGATGTTATTTTATAAATTACATCAATACCATTGCGCTTAATATATCGGTAAAATACATTAAAATTGAAAAGCATTATAAAATATGGAGGAAATAAACTTTAATTATAAAATTCACAAAATGATAATACTTGAGTGATAAAATGTGTAATCAAATATATTTTTCGTTTTAACAAATAAAGTTTTAAGATTATAGAGATTAAATTATTTATTTCTTATTACTAAAACTTTTCAATTATTTAAAAATATTTAAGACTTTAGTCTGTCACTCAGCAGATATTCAATGCAATCTCCTTCTAAAAGATTTGATTGGTTGCTTTGGAAAACCACACAAGGATACGGAAAAATAACCTAAGGGCGTCTTCGTGACGTGTATAAATGTAACAGTTTGACAAAAATAATTAAATAATTATTTAATTATTCAATATATATATATATATACTTAATTGATATTTTATATTCCTTTTAGTAATTTTAATTAACTTAATTTTCCATTCACACTAAAAAATTATAGTTTTAAGTTTGAGATTTAGTGCAAATAATATTTTGTAGAGTCTTGGATAGTAAGAAAAATATTTTTTATAGTTGATTAATACTTAAAGATGAAGTCTAAACTTAAATTTGATAGAATTTTGATTAAAAAGTATTTTGTGTATATTTACTCGCGGTATATTATAGATCACTATTTTTTTTGGTGCATTTTGAAGATCAATGTAAAATATTGTCAAAATTTTACAATTTAAGGATGGGGACTTAATCTTTATGTCTTGAAGAATTAAAAGAAAAATATTTTCTTAAATGAATAGGACATCATCTTCAATTATAAAAGTGAGAATCACATTACATGATATTGATGATGATGAAGTTTTGAATACATAGTAATGTATCAAAGTTTGATAAATGATTATTGAAGAGTATGGAAAATTCTTGTAATTTGTTCGAGAAAATGACAAACTTATTAAAAGAAAATATTATTTTCTATGTGTTATTTTTTTGAATCAAATGCACCATGAAAATGGATGGTAAATGTTCCTGCCGGTTGACCATGGACGTCTTTGTGTGTGGCTTATCCTCGCGACCTAGGGCACCTTCGTTTTGCACCGTCTGTGAGTATCTGAAAAGAAGTGGACAAAAGAGCGCCCTCACGGCCGTTTGCACTCCGATAATCAAGTCAGCTGGCGAGAAACATCAAAGGGACACACCTCCGTATCGGAGCACCATGACTGGATGCTCTGAAGGTGGTCTAAGAACTGAGTAATTAATGCTCTTTCCCTGATTGCATGTGCGTACAGTGAGTCCGCGAGCAAGCAACTAGAGAGTGTGTGTGTAAAACGGAGTCTGAATCTTTCCCCTCTTTTTTCTCAAACGTCTAAAGCCCTTTTAAACGTCCAAAGCATTTAAAGCGTCTTAAAGCATCTTAAAGCGTATTTAAAGCGTCTTAAAGTGCATTTAAGGCGCTAAAAAACGTTCAACGCGTTTAAAATGTTCAAAACATTTAAAGCGTTTAAAGTGCTTTAAAGCGTTTGAAACGTAAACTAAATTAAAGCGTACCTTAACAAACTTTCAGGAAACATTGATGTTTCAGTGCTTACTGCCACGTGTTAGTCTGACTTGATTACTATTCTATGTGGAGAGCCTCACAGCGTCGTAACCCAACTTAGGGACATCCATCGTGTAAGTCCTCCTTCTTCGAAATGCATCTAGCGTAGGGGGTGACTTTCTGGGTGCCAACTCATGCGCCCCCAGCCTCTAATCACTCACCCTGGGAGTGTATCTACCTTCCTCTCGCACTACGCACATGGTTCGCTCCTGAGCATGGCCCTCTCATGGGTCGTATCTATCCCAGGGGCCTCCCAGAGGTGGCATGAGTACTTCACGAGTCAGGTTACTCCCCACTAGTACTGGGAATATGGCCTTGAAGCCACCTATCTCTTCTCTTTATTATTGTTCTAAGCTATCGGGGCCCGAGACCTTCTCGTGATGTCGCCCCCTCCACGGTCTTTCCTACCCATGGGTATCGGGGGTAATACTGTCGATGTCTCAGTCCTGGCGACCCCTCCACCTGGCGACGCCTTAACTTGGCGACGCCTTAACCTGGCGACGCCTTAACCTGGCGACGCCTCAACCTGGCGACGCCTCAACCTGGCGACGCCTCAACCTGGCGACGCCTCAACCTGGCGACGCCTCAACCTGGCGACGCCTCAACCTGGCGACGCCTTGTCCTGACAACGCCTCAAGTGGTCAACTTGTTGACTTTCTTCCTTGGGCCCCCTTGAGGGATCCCACCATATGTTGACTTTGACCTTGACGTTGACTTTGACTTTGGTCAACCCCCGAGAACGGGACGGTACAGTAAATGACATTGTCTGGACTCATTTCGATTTTGACGAAAAATTCTTCATTGACTCGGTACATGTATAGAGTATGAGTATTATCCAATTTTTGAAATTCGGTATGAGGACGATGATGGGTATGAATATATTCACATCTTCATACTCGTCCCAATACTCATCTTCATCCTTATACTCGTTCATGTTATAAATCACTAAAACATCTTTAATTTATTATGTAACATAAAAAAAACTTATATTAACTTATCTTTGATTCTTATTTTTTTTAATTGATTTTTAGGTCACACATTTGATTATTTTTACTCTTTTTTATAATTACTTGACCTTTATAAAAAATTTATTTGGTATTCTCCTTTGATATTTATATAATTACAATTTCTTTCTTGATATTAGTAATATCATGTTTCATTTACTATATTTTTTCTTTTAACAAAAAATTATTTATTAATATTTGGAAGAGTAAGAGACATGTACATAAGCAGGTGCATGTATACCTGTTCTCCAATGTGGATGAAGATTAGATAAAAAAATTCATAGTATGGGGATGAAGTTGAAGTTTTACTTTGAAGAACGGGATGAGATAATCAAACTTGTATCCACCTCACCATATTGTCATCCCTAACCATGAATTTGGACATATACATGACTACATGTTTATTTTTTAGATTGTCAAGTTATACAATATGGACATAACACGTGAAAATATTAAATATGTCAACTATGTTGCAAGCAAAATATGTTGTTGATGAAAGGTAGATGATCATTTAGAAAAAATGACATGTAATGTTGGAGAATAACATTTTGAAATAATACATTGTATTATTCTTTTAAGTGTGATTTAAAATAATCATTATATTATATGTGGGGTACACTAACTTTACAAGATTGTCAAGGATTTTAAGATTATTTAGTTTAAAAGTAAGAAATTAGTTTCACATAATTATTGAATTTTTTCAAGAATATATTTCCAAAAGTAATTAATTAATTGGAAGCATGAAACACATTGTGTTTGATTGTGTTTGATGGACATGAAGTACAAAAATATACATACATAGTTGTGTATTATACAAAGTAAGTTTACAACATCAATGCTCTATTTGTTTCTCACAATGGATTCTTTGTAAGGAAATAATGGCGAAGAATGTACACACTTCAATGAATAAAATACTATTTAAAAACAGAAAACGAGGCAAAATCTGTGTGACATTTTTTCTTCGCAATAACAAGAAGATGACAAAGAAAGAGATAGCATCAGCAAGGAACGACCAAATGACAAGAGACAATTTGGTTTTTTAACTACCGAACATGGAAACTATGGGTTACATAAAGAAATTATCATAAACAGAGATGCGTAGCCCAATATGAAGCATAGATGTCTCTTGGATATGGGCTGGGCTTCTGGCCCATTCTCAATAATGTAACATTGATGGGTAATAATTTACTAAACAAATGAGAGTGATTTTTTCTGTACCTGTCACATTTCTTCTTGCATCCCATTATTTAGGTGAAATAATCAAAATGTTTCATCTAATTCATCATCATTCTGAAAAGCTTTTTCCAAATCTGAAAAATTTATTTCGAAAAATACATTCTAAAAATTTATTTCAAATTTTGTTTTTTCAAAAAATATTTTATAAGTTCCAAAAGGTATGTTTCGGAAACATTAAAAAGAAAATAATCTAGAAATTATTTTAAAAAGTTTTCCAAAATTTATGAATTTTATTGGGATCATGAAGAAACATCCAACAAATAAACATATGAAAAAACAATATGATATATAAGATATTTGACTTCACATTTTTTTTATGATATTCTATTATAGGCTATAAATAATTGTTCTGACAAAAATTATGTTCGAATTATTAATAATAATAAAAATATAATTAAGATATAAATATATAAACAAAGAATATAACACTAAATTCCTCTTCAAACATGTAGTTTCAGCATAGATTTAAAAAAAAAAGTATATTATAACATATTTCTCATGTTTTCAATTTGTTTCTAAACATTTTAACTCTCAGTTTAAAAATGTTTAGGAAATTTCTAATTTGCAAAATTTTCATTCATTTCACTTTTTTTTCATTTTATTTTTTGTTGTCATTTTATGAAAGAAAAAGCTATTGAATATAACAAACTTACTAACTAACAAAGTTTTTAAAATCTCATAAACTAAGAAGTTTAATCAAAACATCATCATGATTTTGCTTCTGATAAGAATTTAATTCAGATTTACAAATTATAAGAGTTTGTAACTATTAAATCAAAGACATTTAGTATCCAAACGTTATTAAATAGGAACTTGAGACTTTACTTTCAAACTTTTTTTTTAATTTGTTACTATTTTAGTTTTCAACTTTAATTTTTTACGAGCTAGTTTGTAATTGATTCAATTTGTATTAATTAATTTATTAATTTTTTTAAGATAAAATTAAGGATTTTAGTCCATTTTTTATTGTATTATATATTATTTAAATATGTATATATAATCATAAGTTCCTACTACATACATATATGCACACCTAGGAATAGCATATTCCTCCTCTTAAATAGTTTAGTTTACGAAAATACATGGGGCCAAACATGCATTTTATGGAAAAAGAAAAACATCCTTTTGGAAAGTAAAATGTTGTATGAACATCAAAGTGTAACAACAAAACGTTTGGTGTAGGACACTTAACTTATAGTATGTTTTTCAACACAAACTTCCATTCTTTAATTTGTATACCTTTTTTTAGCTATCTAGTTATCAAATAGATAAAACAAAAAGTAAATTAAAAAGGGAATCACGTGTCCATTTTTTTTATATTATATTTAGTTTCAATTTTTTTTTCCATTTAAGTATCCCTTGTCTATTCACAAATTGGATTCCTTCAACCAATTTTTCTAATAACTCAAGGGAAGTCCAATTTCTTAGAAAATAATTTATAAGAGTTGGAGTAAAATTTTGTTTTGATAAATTTATCTCTCTCTATATATATTTGTATAAAAATAAATAAACATTTTTTATAAGTTAAAATTAATTTTATAAAATTTTATGTTCTTTAATTTATTTTTCCTAAATATCAAAATGTATAAATTTAATTTAATTTGTTGAAAAAAAATTAAATTCATTGAGTGTTTGAAAGCATATTCAATGAAAAATAAATGTTAACAAAAGTCTTCCACACTATTTTTAGAAACGAGTGCTGATTAATTAAAGTTCATGTTAATATTCAGAGTGTGTTAATATCTAATTTCTCCTTCTACCTATATTTTTCTTATATGATAATCTATAAGATTACAAGAAAATTATAAAATATAAACTAATTTTTGAAAAAATAATAATTAGTTGTTGTATGAAAATTATAAAATATAAACTAATTTCTGAAAAAAAATAATTAGTTGTTGTATGACTAAATTAGAGACTAAAAATATTTTTAGTTTTTAAATTAATTTTTATTATTATTAAATGATTTCTAAATTGGTAATTAGCAACAAAGATTTTTGCTACCAAGTTTAGAATCTAAATAATTGGTAGTTAAAACTTGGTAGAAACTATTTAACAAATATAGAAACTAATTTATAAATAATTTTTTTTTAGTTTTTAAAATCACTTCTAATTTAGTTACTATAACAATTAATTATTTTTTGTCTCTAAAATTAATTTCTATTTCATGATTTTTTTTATAGTCTATTGTATTATATTTATAAAATATTTTGGATAAGATTACACGTAGGAAGAAAAACTAATTAATTTATTTCAACTTTTACTAATGTTTTGTTTTTACTTTTATAATAATTATTAAAGTAATTAATTATAATATACAACTACCAAAATGTTTTGTTATTTTTTTATAAAACTAGCAAAATTGAAATTGAAAATATGTACAATGGTTTTGAACCAAATATTTTAACAAAGAACTTGAAATTTGGTTTCACAATCTCAATAAAAATATTAGGTCCAACCAAATTACAAATAATGAAGAAATAATGTCTTTTTTAAATCTATTTAAAAAATACTTAATTTATTTTACTGTAACTTCACCTATAATCTGAAAATGCCAATATAAATTTAAATAAATAGTTAAAATATTACAATATTAAAAAGAAGTAGGTATAAATTTAAACCAACAAATTGAAAGATGAATAAAATAATCTATTAATCACCTCATTTTTAACTTGCCTTTTTATTATTTAATATAAATAATCATCTATTTAATATTGACACAGAAAAATAAAGTTAAAGTATTAAAATTATAAAATATCTTATACAGAAGATTTTTTTTTTTTCAAAATATACCTTGTGATAATAATTAGAGAGTGTATACTTGAATTTTGAAAATTTGTTGATTCTCTTTAGATCATTCTTCACAAATCTACCATAAATAGTAGGAATCCAAACTACACAAACCCTAAACCCTACACATAAACCATATACATAAAATATGGAAAAAAGTATCTTCATGACCATCACAACAATACATTGCAAGATTTTGGAGGCATAACATCCCTACAAATTCTCCATGTGAATGAATAGTTTGTGCTAGTTTAGGAGAAGGAGCTTTCTGCATAGTTTTCTCCATAAATAAAGATAGGTGTCTTTGCATACTCAAAAACTATGAAACATCTAGACAAACAACCCATCACACAAGGAGGAGGTCATTGCCTCATGTCTATAATTTCAATCAACAATGTAGACTTCACAATAACAAGATATTTCTTGAAAAATAATGTTTCTTTCATTCCTTTTCTTTCAAATATCGTTTGACCAATGGCTTCTGTTGAAGGTTTAACATCTTAAAACCAACTTCAACTTCTGCTGCAACATTCTTCATGTTTGTTCATATTCTCTGGTTTTAATTTTTCATGCTAACACACTTTTGCAAAAATTTAAGCTGTCATATGAAACTAAATAACTGTAAAAATGTTGAGATATGTATTAATTAGCATAGATAATAAATAAGATATATTGATTACTTTTCATGATTAGTTAATCACTCAAACAGTTATTTAGCTTGAAATATACATGTCATAAAGCTTCACCTAATACATGAAAGCTCAATTTTCTCAACAAAAATATCATTCATCATATCATTAACACCAAATTTCAAAATTTTCCTTTCTGCAAATTACATTAAATGTTGATCACACACCATTCAACACTTTTTTATAACACTTTAAATGTGGATTTTATTTAATTCTCCATGAATTGGATTTCATTTTCAAACTATTACATGAATTTGAAGTACTCATAAAATAATGTTATAAAATGTGTTAGTAATACTTTTTCAATAATATAAAGGCACTGTTCTGTCATATTATAGTTAAAAATGAGTAAGAAGTGAGTTTTGAATCCAACAATAATAAAGAGAGTACTACTAATTAATTTCATTTAATCATTTAACAACTCATTATTATGAGATAGGTGAAACAAATATTTCATGCAAATTAAACTTCTCTGATCAATATAATTATTAACTTCGATTGAAGAAAATTAGCACAACACACAAGATAATACAACTCTCTCCATACATGTATATTATATGTGAAGTGACCAGCGGGTGCCACATAAACACCTCAGCTACTTTCTAGACCAATAAAATAAAACACTGGCCTTTCAGAATCACAGTTACAAGAATTGATCAACACCTATTATGACACTTTATGGTTCTTCTACTGAGGTGAATAATAATAGGTATACAAACTTTTTTGTACTATTTTCTACCCTCATTGCTAAGGTCTCTAGAACTGGCCTCCTTGGAAGGTCTGGCCAAATTGCCAATTGCCTGGTGCCACATTGTAGCTTGCCACAGTTCTGCCATCACTGGTGGTCACTTGAAATGAGAGGGCTTGTCCATTGAGGTAGGAGTTGCTCTGCCAGTTTTGGCCCCAATTCCTTGACATGGGTTGCCATCCAGTTTTGGACCCTTTGATGGACACTGAATGCACATCCCCAGCACCACCCACATTGGTGATCAAAACTAGATTGAAGTAAGAGTGACCATTGATAGTGAATCTTATTCCTCCCTTCTTTGCACAAGGAACCCTGCCATCACCAAAATTATAGTATAGTTTAGTTTAGTACTAGTTAAACATATGATCAATTGAACAATGAAGATAAAGTGAGGAATACCAGTCATAGATAAGAAAATTAACTGCATGTAAGTAAACAAATCATGAATGTCTTTGAATATCAGCTGTTTGAGTTTCTCATCAGCATCTGAGATTACTTGTTTTTTTTTACTCACTTTATAGGCTTAATATGGTTAGTATAGATAAGGTAATTATGTTATTCAAGTCTCTTCAGTTTGAGATCAGTTTGATATGAAAGGTAGAAGTTGAGGTTTGGTAAGGGCTACACCAATTTTCACATGTTCATGAATAAGGGCCATTCACTAAAATGAGAATAAGTGTTGTACCTTTATGTGACTTTTCAATGAGAGAGTAATTCATTTTCAACATTTAATAACTTCACTTTATAAATTAGGTAATATAGTTGTAAATGAATTAAATGTGACCTTTAAGCTTGAAAGCATTGCCAAATTTATGGCTTCAATTACCTTCTGAAGGCTACCGGCACAATACCAGCTCTATATTCAGCAATTTGAAGGAAGGCAGGTTCAGCCATATCAAAGTGTTGCAAAGGTGGGTTGCACCAACCACCATTGTTGTTAGGCAAAGATGGATTTGGGGGGCAGAAGTTAGTAGCAGTGACTGTAATAGTGCCAGGTTTGCACCATCTTGGGTCATCATCACATCTCATTTCAAAGCAAGAACCACAGCTTAAGCCATTGTTGAACAAAGCAGTGCTAAGAGCCACAGTGTCTGTTCCATAACCCTGGCTATACAAATTTCCATACCCACATGCTCCACCTGCATGTATAAAACAAAAGGATAAACCCCACCATCTCAACTTTCAATATAATAATAATAATTAAAAGGAGTTTATTTCTTTACAATGTTAAAAAGAGTAGTTTTGCAAGGAATTTCACATAACTGAAATCTTTGACAAGTGACTAGATTTTCATGTTTTGAAACATGATGCAAAACTTATTAACACTTGCACATTATAGTATTAGTTATGAACGTGTTGCTATTGCTAATGTCGGCACTAGTAAATGGTAACACGGCACATTAAGTAAAATGGGCGTAGCTCAAGCTATGTGTACAGTTTCACTATTCCTCTATTCTTTCTCCTGCTAAAATTACATTTCTAGCCAATATTTAGGTTCATGAAAAGAAATATAATAAGTGAGATGTAATAAAAATGACATTAGATTTCAGTGTTTTTGGCTTATTTTTAAAGTAAGATGCATGGATTAGAATTTGAGGCAATACTTTCATGCAATATTTGTTTTCTTGATTTAAAAGTATAAGATAAAACCACTTTCTATTTTATTTTATCATAGCAATATCTTAACTTCATTTCATCTACTTGATTTCCTTTCATTCCATTCTATTTATCATTTGATATCAGAACAGAAAATATGCATAAACATCCATAGTAGTAGATATTTAGAGAGAGAAATTAATAAAAAGTGAAAATTGTGGACATAATATATGTTATGATGTCACTAAAAAAGAGAATAAAGATAAATACAAATATGAAGAAGTATTTGCACTATTTGAGTTGTAAAAAATATTACTCTCCACAAAGGAAAAGAAAAAGTAAAGAAATGAAGGCTAAACTCACCCATTGTGCCAGAAGCATCACCCCCACCATAGAAAGTGGCATGACCACCCTGCCAACCACCATAGTCAGCAGTGGCACCTTGGAGATTCATGTTAACAAAGAGAACAACAATGAGAGTCAGAAGAGCAATGGAAAGTTCCTTGTGTGCCATTGTGAGCTATGATAAGGCCTAAACAGGGGAGCAAAACAGAGGAATGTGCACTTTCTTTGCTATGCTGTGAGGTCAAGTGCTTAAAGGGGGGCCTCTATTTATAAGTAACATCTTTTTACTTTTTTTCTTTTCTCTTATTACTAACTTCAACAAAAGTGTTATTTTTCCCCAAAGCCACTGAACAAGTGACAAATGAAGTGCACATGCGCTGGTTCTAGTTGAGGTTCCCAACCGCTAATATTGTGGGCCACACCCCTGCACATGCAACCCCATCTATCTTTTCTTCCCAACTTTATAGATCAATATTAATATTTTTCTGTGGCCAATAGAATAATCAACATTTCTTCTTTTTTTCCCTTAGTAACACATTTTAAGTCATTCTTTTTAGAAGTTTTTATTATTAGTTAGAGTTTAGAAAATACAACTTAATACAACCAGTAAAATTTTGTAGTTTTATCAGATTTTAACTGATAATAAAGGATATATTTGATAGAGGATGTTGCTAAGCAGTTTTTTGTTGTTGCCTTTTATGTAATGGATAAATGGATAAGAGCTGAGGTATGATTAGCTCTTGCATGGTGTTAAGAGTCCCTATGATAAAAGTCTCAAAAGCTAAATTGCACTTTGAATTGAGATGTGTAGGGTCTTAAGAAATTATGAACAGTATCTTAGCACATGGAGAAGTATCTGTCTAACTGGGCAAAATCAAAAGAAGAAGCTACTTAGGACATTTGTATGGTGCAGCCAGCTCTCCTTTTCCAAGGGTCAAAAAGGGGATAGAACAGTATCTTCTCAGTGCTTCAAAATGTGCCACATAAGAAGTATTTCAAGGGCCTGGTCATTTTATTTTATTGATTTATTTGGTATTTTCAGTTCTTGAATATAATAAAAGAGTTGGTTGATACTTTAATAGAAACAGCCTTGCTTCCAGTTGGACAATCTGAGAGTGGTAATTGGTATGCTTTCACTCACACAAATGTAAGTTAACTACTTGACCCTTCCCTCTGAGAGTTTTTTAATTACATTGAAGAAGGAGCTTCTATTTGGTGGAAGATCATGTCCTAATTAGGTGTAGCATATTTACACTCACTAATTGATTTGGTGTTTGACACACAAAACATGTGGACAAAACCATTATGTGGAGTCTTACAAGTTACAAGTATTTCTTGAAAATAATTGTCATATATGTGTGTAAATACATTATGAGAATTTACTAAATAGGAATCAATGGACTTAAAGAGAAAAAAAGAAGGGTAGTTAAAAGTGATAAATGAAACTACTAGCTGTTTTTAACAACCACAGTATATTCTGAAAGTTAATGTGGCTGTTTCCTTTTCTCCCTTGTTGGGGATGAGTCCTATTTCCTTGGTTTCTAAGGGGCACAAAGTTTAATTAACAAAATTAACATTAATATATGCTTCCAAATGGGGGAAATTGAATTTAGACCCTTTCTAAATTTTATCATTATATTGTGTGACCAGGTATTCTTGATCTTGTTTCACAAGAATGCAACCATCGTATCTGGTGTCAGTGATTTCTTAATGAAAGAAAACTAAATTAACATAGGAATCTGGAGGTGAAGAATATTTAAGGATCTTTATTCTTGTTATTCATCCTCAACAATTGTTTTTTTGTTTTTTTGCTTTCCGGTGTGTGTATGTTATTTTCTAAGAGGGTTCTTACTAAAGTGATGAATCAAATGTATAATTTGACACATGGGATGAGACAGACATTGTGGATATGTTCTGCTGACTTTTATGGGAGCTCTAATCACATGCAATGCAATGGCCAGAAAACTAGTATTGACTATTGAATACATGGTTGATATTTGAAAGCATACATTGCCAATGCTATGTTGATTAAAACCAGAACAAGATAACATGGCATTTTTTATATCACTCTCATCATGTTTTTCTTTCTTTCTTTTTTCTTTTTTATATTCTTTTTAAAGATAGCTTAGCAAATTTCTTTTCTTCTGTGGAAGATTCACATTCAATGTCTGTGAGTAGGAGTTCTTGAGTTTAGAAAAATAAAAGATTCTACATGTAAAAGTACAGTCATGTTCATCCATTAACTTTGAATGTTATCATTGGTGCATGTGTGCTTATTTTGTTCATATTCAATCATAACACATTCAAAGTGCATAGACACACCTTAAAAGTGTATTGTAGAATTTCTCAGAAACATGCTTCAAAAGAATACAAGCTTATCAATATAAAAACTGTCTTTTCTTCATTATTTATCAATTTTCAACACAATCCCTTTTTTTTTCCTTTACTCTCTCTTCTGCAATTTTCTCTCGCCCCTGTAAAACACAAATACACTTTTAGTTTATGTTAAAACTAGCTTGTGCTTCTTTTGGTTTAACTAAAATTTCAAGTTGCTTAAATCAAAACATTATTTTGGCCTGACAAAAAAAAGGACAAAATAAAAGATAAAATGAATGATTCAAAAAATGGATTTTTGTTCCCTTACTGTTAAAAAAATACTAAATATCCAAATCTATAACCTTATACAAGTAAACTTTTGCTGTTGAAAGGCATCTTCTTCAATTATTAGTTAGGTAGTTCAGTTAATTATATTCTACAGGGCATTTTGAGTTAATATTAATAATAGGATCATTCTAAGGTATTTCCTTTGTATTCACACCATATAACTTTTCACCCAAATTAAAAAATAATTCATAACATATAATAAACGACCGACAAAGTACTAGTGGGTAAATTTTCTTAAAAAACTATGTTTAGAAATTTCCTTTGAGAATGTAAACTATAGCATTGATGTCTATTTCAAAAGGGTTATTTTTTCCCCTTTGTTTGATCCATTTATTCGGTTATTTTATTGGTTAAGCTGTGGTCTTCTGTTCATAACTAAAATAAGCTACTAATAGTAGTTAACAGCACTTTAATGAGGTAACCATTTTGTAAACCATGTTGATATCATCAAAGTCTTAAAATTTCAACTGCTACAAAATTTATTATAAACATGGGAGCAGGATCACATGATATATTTGAAAATAAAGTATAATGCATAATTCTTTCTTGCTTGCTCTAAATGACATTGACAAGGACAGTGCAATGGCTATTATTGCACAAAATGCTTTGGAGACTGTCATATTTCCTTTCAAATCAAATAAAAGAGAAAATAGCTTCTGACCGACTATGTGAGAACCCTTTCACATATTTGTCTATTCATTTTCATATCATTTTCTTGGTAACAACTTTCCTTGACAAGGACAGAAGATAAGTGAATTAATCTCACATGGATTCTTACACTCATCAGCAATGCAAGTAGCACAAGTCTATTCATCTCGTGCTTCTTTTTTTCTTTTTCTTGTAACGAGCTTCTGAATTGCAGAAATCAGTAAAGAATGTATAATAAGAAACCAAACTCCATTCATGTGAACCTGCAAGCTCAATTCTGCAGAATTTTGGACATCCCCATAAAGTTTTCTCACTTTTGCTATAATAATTACGCCATTATAAAAATTAGGTGACAATCTAAGTATTCAGTAAATGAATCAAATAAATAAGGTCCACTTCAATTTCTATCTCTTAAATCCAAGTGATTAATCAATTAAAAAGGCTCCATATGCTGGTCAAAACATAGAAGCTAATTTTAGGAGATAACAAGACTAAGTAATTAAGAGGAAAAAGTGAGTTAAGTTTTTTTGCATTCTTACAATCATAGTTGAGTGATCCTTGCTTGTTATCAATGAGATTTCTCGTAAAGTATAATGTTTACATACATAAAGACTCTTAATATTAAACCTTAAAATGACTTAAAAAACATAATTACCTCTCAATCATAACCATGTTGGTGTTCTAGATTGTTTTATACTTTTGGTATTACGTTTCTAAATTCTTTTTAGACCCTTTATCAATTAAATTTGCTTGTCACCAATTTCTGGCATATAATCATTAATAGACATAAAATAGGCTCTAAAATATACTTTATGTGACAGAACAGATAGGGAATTGTTTGTCATGTTGTTATTATAAGTCTAGCTTAGAATGGATTGAGAAGAAAACCATGGTAATTGTGATTTGTATTCCTAGCTAACTATATAAAGTAGAGAAAGAAAAGGCCACAGTAGCTGATGAAATTATACTTGGCCCTACCATGTTAGGGGCACATGCAAGTTTCGGTTGAGCTTTCTCTTAAATCTTAATCCCTGTCTTTCTTTATTATTTTCCCTTTTTATCTTTTCTTCTTCTAAGATTTCATGTACCAATCAATCATATACCATCATAAATTAATGACTAGTACATATGTAAATGAACTTCAAAAAGAATCCTTTCTAACTTAACTTGTGATTCTAAGTCATATTTTATTTTTACCACCATTAGATTCTCTGGTTTTTCTGAGAGACTTTTGTAAATCATTTATAAAGATGTATTATATAGGAATTGAACAGAGTCTTCTCTAACAAACTTTGTTGTGAACTGAACTAGACTTATTAGATAGAATAATAGCTTCTTCCCTCTCAAAAAACCAAATTTGTCACAGTCCCAAAGGAATATGCCCTCTTTGATAGGTTTGGATCTGGTTTGACACCTTCCCTAAGGATTACATACGCGTAAAAGTATCTTTAAAAGGCATGCAGCTTACTATGAAATCACATTTCCTAACAACACATATGAAATGAACCTTCCATGATGATTCAATGCTAATTCTTAGTCCTAGTGTAAGGTATAGATATGGACAATTTTGAGACATAAGGGGGAATTTCCACTAGAAAAAGTTAAAAAAATGAATGTAAAAGATAAACCAACAAGGGGAAAAGTAGGCTAATTCAGGAACAAAACAAGTGATGAAAAAGGAAAGTTTCTCTCACTTATTTTAAAAGTGAAACTAATGAATATAAGATGTACCAGATTTGTTTGGTTTCTGCTGTTGGTTTAGGGATCAATGAAAGTTCCCTTCACAAGGGATTGTCCAATTTATTTGGTCCCAATTTTATGGTAAAGGAACTTGTGGATGACCTTGGGTGGTAGTATTTTAGTGAAGGACAGTTGAATTATGAACACACATATGGAACCAAAATGGCCATTTGTGAAGGGTAGGGGTCTGAGGAAACTAAAAACATGTGTATATATTTTAACCTTGGTAAACCTTATGAAAATTGCAGCAATAATATATGGGTCATAGTCAAGCCATAGAGACTTTGATGAAATTTAACAAAAATCTTTGAAAAATATATTTTTGTTTAGGTAGAGGAAAATGAATCCAAAAGTTTACATAATTTATGTCCACAAATTACTAACCTAGCTGTTTGAAATAAAATAAAATAAAATAAAAGTCTTTTTCCTTATTGAGGGGAGAGAAAATGGGTATTAATTCTCACCAAATATTTTGTGGTCTAGATTTTTCCATGATTGCTAAATTGAAGTTCAAATTTAGCAAATAAACATAACAAATCAAAGAATTATTTTCCTTTAAGGAAACCACAACAGTAACAAAAATATATATAGCATTTAATGTGTTTAGTTTGAGAAAAGAATATTTCATTATTGTTATCTTTTTTAATCAATCAATACAAATGAAAATAAATAAAATAACATTAAGCTAATACACTTTTGTAATTATCATTAAAAAGTATACAAAACATCTTTAATTTAATATCTTCATATTTCGAAATTTATTCATTTGAAATGGTCATTTCGTTTTCCAAAAAGTACAACAATATTTTTATTAAGTCATTAATGAATTTATAGCATGTGACAAATGTGAGCTATAAATTGTTTATGAATTAGATAGAAATATGAATAAAAAAAACCATTGTACATTTAACCCTATAGACGACTATTTCAAAGTATAAGTAAGCATGCAAATTAGTCCTCCTAATTAGGCACATATAATCCTCTGAAAAAATTACCTTTCAAAAGAAATATAGACATATTATAATAACTTAATCATCCTGAAAATTTTAAACATCAGTTTTAGTCATTTAACATTTAATTTATAGTTGAATTTAGTTCTTCAGTTAATAGATGATTAAATTTAACTTCATGTCACATATATTTATGGAGAACCACATAATCAATGAAACTAAAATGATTTATAAGTAAGTTACATAATTTTAAATATAATTTAATATTTATATGCCATCATTAGTTTTTAAAATAAAATTCAACAAATAATATGTAACAGTTTATAAGTTGATATGACTCTGCAACAATTATTTATGTTATCAGTATTTACACAGTCTTTTATGTAAAATAATACATGCTATGCATGGTTGGTAAGTAAGACAATTATCTAACTCATTAAGTTTCTGAACCTATCCATCAGTTTCAATAATCAATTGGACTGCACAGTTTTTCCATTTGTCGCATTGCATAAGAATCTGTGGAGAATTGAGTTCATATTTGGTTCCTAATTATCATATTAGGAACACTATCAAAGACTTAATGCAGATTATTTTTAAGTACCATCTCTCAATTCAAAACAATTATCGATTGAGAAAAGGAAAAGAATATTTGGTTGCCTTTTAGTAGATTTTTAGACAAGAGAAAATATGTATATTAAATAAGTCAATCAAGGTTAAAATACTATTATTAGCCAAATCACATTATTCTTTAAGAAAGAGGATTAAGTAAATATATACAGATTTATTCAACATGAATTAGTCTGACCATAAACATATAAACAAACAAGAAATAACAATATACATATCATCAATAATGGAGGCTGAATTTTATAATTTTTTTGTTTTATTTTTTTCTCTAACTATATAAGAGGTGTTGATGAATATTTTACTCATGATACTTTTTGCTAAATGTGCCATACCTTCAAGACAACCGAAAACAAAAGTAATTATACACTAAATGGTGACTTTTGGGGTATGGAGTCATTCTTTTAAATAGCAAATTATATAAACTATTCTTTTAAATAGCAAATTATATAAACTATTCTCGAACAGGATTGAAATAAAGAGAACGATTGAACTCCTTTTTGGTCAGTTAGTCTGCTCTATTTCTTGTCTTCATGAATTCCAGGTTCGGATGATATATGTAAAAGGCACTCCTACGCTTAAGTAAGACTTCGGCACTCGCCACTCAGTATATTTAGTACTACTTGATGTTTGATCTTTGATCAGTCTCATCAATTTTCTGCTTGTGTGTAATGGTTTCTATCGGCCTTGAACGGATGTTGTGAGGTCAATTTGTTAAGGAGAAGTGATCCTGGAGGCAATCAAAGATGGTTTATTAAGCATAACTTTGGTGATGGTTTTAAAGCTACCACAACAATAGGCCAAAAGTTGTTAATGTGGTCAGCCCCCTTGGAACTTAGGAATAAGCAAAACAATGTTAGAATTTACATCAAGAAGGATCTAACCCTGATGGAAGAATTGAGAGACAGAGCAAAAGACATCTAACCCAATGATATCCCAGAAAACTTGGTAGAAGTAGCCACCAAAACTATCAAAGTTAGAGGCACTGTGCCCATTCAGGGAGAAGATAACCTATTTGACCTTTTCGAATGAGGGAGGCTTGGTGAGCTTGACAGAGCATGGAGCTTGACAGAGCATGGAGTGAGGAAACATCTGAGAAGTCATTCCTGCATGCTTAGAGAGAAGAAAAGTAGCCTAAGATATGAGCATCTAGATCTGATCGGGAAGTTAGAAACTTATTCGCATCCCTAAGAATCAAATTGGATTGAATAGAATGCTTGAATTTCACCACACTGTAAAAAAAACTTGGGAGTTTCTATCTCCATTAGTAAACCATTGTATCCTATATTTCTCTTTCGGAAAAGCTTCCTCAAACAAGAAGGCATGACTAGAATGTATGATTTGGATCGTTGAGAACAGTAAACTGATTACAATCTTGTAACTAACTGAGGAACATGAAACATTGCAACTGACTATTGACCCGTTACACCAATAACCAATCATGTAAGAACCCAATTCACATTACAAACCTTAAACCACAGCCAAGGTAATAATGTATAGCCAGAGGCAATTTCTAACTAGTCCCCATATGTAAAGCATTGCTCGAAAATGAATATCGGATGTCAGAAAACTTGTCTTGTCTCAGACATTGTAATTCTTGCTTTGTGCGTAAAAAGCAACAAAGGCTAGCAGTCATACGATACTTTCAAAGCAATTGAATGGCAATATTTAGATTATGTACTCATCCAAAATGTGAAAACGGTAAGATATAAATTTATCGGCCCAAAAATACAACACGATCCTTTTGGACTGCCTGTGTTAGGTTGATATCGAAAAGCTCACAACGTATAGGCATCTCCATCTCATAGAACGGATTCTTCAAAACGTAGTCCGTGTACAATTCATAAACAAATTTCAGTAAATTTTCCATGTGTTGAGCTCCCGGCTCACATACCACAAAAAACTTTGTCCCTGCAAGGGAGAAGAAACATTTTTGTTAATACCAATATTAGGAAGAAATAAAAGTGAGAAAATCTTGCATGCTTATTTTGCCAGTGACATTTAACCGAATACAGAACTGCTAAACAATAAAAAGATAGTTCCAACTTCCATTAAAATAACAAGTGTGAAACATAAACGCTAAAGTAGGGCAAGGAAACAGCTAAACAACAGCCAAACATCTAAAACAATGTCAACTCTCAAGAATTCAAGTTCATTGATCCAAATCCGAAGATGCAGATGTGACCCAGAGGAATGGAAAATTTTGTATTGTGTTTAAAAAAAAGCCAAATGAGGACAGTGCGAAAAAGTGAAGTAATGGGTGTTTATTACCAGAAAAATGACAGTGCTGAGAAAACATTATAATCACACAGCAAGAAAGAAGTATGTAATTACAAAAATAATAATAAAAATCAAATACAGTTAACATACTGGGTCATATCACCAACAAGTTATATTTATTTCTACATTAATCCAACCTGTCTTCCAACTAAACGATTCTGTTTTTTACTCCTAATATCAGGTGTTCGAGAAAATAATTCATTTCTAAGTTTGCAACATAACATTTCTAAGTTCACCTTATAATGGGGTTTATCTGTTTAGCCTATGGAGACCTTTTAGACAGAATCAAGATTAAAATCCCAAGGCAATCAAGTCCACTTCATTTATAATGGCGTTTACAAATACTTATCTAGAGCATATACTCAAAGCACATGCGTGCATGAAAAGGAAAAGGTGTTACTAGACATAAACTAATCATGTATTCACTGAGTAAATTGCAAAGCTAGTGCAATAATGAGTTAAAGACTAATTACCTGTCAGCGACTGAAAGCAATGAAGATCAAACGTATCTGCTTGGAGAAGTTCAATTCCTAAACAGCCTGATACAGGTGATAACTGCTGAGAGATTGCATGCATTGAGTGCCATAAACTTGCCACCCGCAAGCTGTCATTGGTATCCATTCGTCCAGCAGACCCATAATCCTAAATGCAAAAGAATTGTCGTAATTATAATAGATTCCATGTAAAAAGAAAAGCTTAACTAAAACTCTAACTAAAATATTGAAATTGATTTTTAAAACGAAAGGTCGGAAAGAAAACTAAAATATCGTCGCTATCCATCTTCCCAGCAAGTCCATATCCTAATTAATAAGATTCAGCATACTTCTTCTTAAACATATTGACAATTCTAGCTTCTAAGAAACAAACAAAACTCCAAATATCAGACTTATATACTGAGGAACCAGTGGGATGAAATGTAAAAGATATCTTGGTCATTTCTTTAACCGAATTTAGAAGCTGTAGCTCAATATACAAGCTGATCGGACATACGAGACTTAATTAACCATGCAAAAGAAAGTATAACAATGTCAGAACTTTAGGTTTCTGTCACATTAGAAAAAAAACATGTAACAATAATAATGCTTCCTGCCATCATTTCAGGGGAATATAAAATAAATTTCTTAGAAACCCATCAGAAATAATTTAAAGTTTGAATTAGAGAGCAACAGAAAGTAAAGACAACCATACCTTATAATAGATCAAACCACCAGACTTATTGATGATGTAAAGACTGTAAATTGCAGCCATTCCAAAAACTTTTCCAGAATCTGAAACGAATGTGGGGATAGAATTTAACAGCGAATTTTTCCAAATTAAACTCTTGTACTTACCACAATTACACTGTCTAGGATTTACAGTACCGGCAACAAACCAACATTATCGTGAACACTGAATGAAAATAATTGACAATAAATAATTAAAACACATATCAGCATCCAAATGCTCCTGAAGAACAGCCAAAGACATAAAGCAATCTTTACCATTACATTTACAAGAACCACAACCAAAATTCAGAACCCCAATTTTTTACTTCTTTTGAAAGAAAAACATTTGATTAGACAAGCGAAGCACGAAAGCGGTCCACAGAATTAAGCGCGCCGAATGCGATGCGGACCGGACGCGGCGTCCAGAACATAATTTCGGCACAACACAAAACCAGATCCAGAAATATCTCATAATCTGAAAACACGTGAGAGGAGAAGAAACAAAATCATACCGTGAGGGCAGAAAACCTAACAGAGAGAAGGAGAGGAGTATCGACGTCGTCAGAGTGAGGCTCCTTGCCCCGCCGTTGCGGTCGCCGACGCGAACTTGAGGGAGGAGGTCAGATCAGCTTGCAGCGGAGGGAGGGGAGATTGGAGATGAGATTCGTTGCTCGTGAGTGAGTATGTTGCCGGTTTCCGGTAACCGGTCGCCGCCGCGCCGCGAGCTTGAGGGAGGAGGCGATTCGTTGCTGTGGGTGAGTTGTGTTTAGTGTTTTGCCTTCTTGTTTTCAGTTTCAGAGAGAGTGAGGTATTACGGGTTACGGGTTATGGGTTATGGGCTGAAATACCCGACCCACGTAATCAGATTATTAACATTGTTATTTTTAATTTGAAGTATTTAATGATTATTTTAAAACTAAATATTTAATAAATTAAAAATTTTGGTTTACTTATTTCTTATTATTTCCTTTAATTGTATTTTACTTATCTCCTGGACTGATGAGTAATTATCTATATCAAATTCTTTCATATAGATTTTTTTTATCGGCCTTTCATATAGATTGTTAATTATTTAAAAAACTAAAACCAAATACAAAAAAATATAATCACATTTAGTATGTTTTATTAATTAATTAATTTAGTTTTCCTTAAATTAAAATATTTTTTACCATTTAAAAAGATCATGATAATTAATTTAGTAATTAATAAATAGCACAATTAATTTAATAATAAAAGAAGTACATGGTTTAATTGATGACATTGTGCTTCATATTATGGATGATCTAGATTTCACGATTGCTTTTAATTTTTTTTCTTAATATATATATATATATATATATATATATATTAAATAAAGAGGATAATGTGTTTATGTAAGTTATTGAGATATGCTAACCCAACTATTGTTAGCTGTGGAATCTCCTTTTATGGTACATAATACATCATACTATAGATGTAATTAAAAGTGAATAACACATATTCAGTGTATTAGATTAATATATAGTTGATACATTTTTATTTTGTATTAAATAATTAATGATTATTTAATATTTATAGTACTGCTACTTTATATTTAAATAATAATTTATCCATTTTGTATATATGAATGAATTTTTTTAGAATATTTTAATGCACAGCTAAAAATTAAGTGATTTATTGAAGTATCTTTCATCTATAAAATGTTTCTGTAATAATAAGATGTAAAGAGTAATTAAATATTATTTTTAATATACACGTTTTAATCAGTATTTTTTTTTTCATAATGGGTTTAAGTTTTAGTTATATAATAATTAATGAAAAAATAATCACATCAAAAAAACATTTATCCTTTTAAACAAGGCTACTTGAATTAATTATTATTAAATATAATTTCTAAATATCATGAATATCACTGCAAAAGTATAACATGAGACCACTCGTTTCACTTGTCCTCAATCTAAACATGAAAATCTAAATTTTTGTTTATCATCCAAAAATGGTAGCTTTTCCATTTAGAAGTTTTTTTAAGTAAAAAAACATTTAAAAAATTACTTATATTTTCATTATTATTTTGTTTCAGCTTTTAAAAAAAAAACAAAATCTAAAATCTGATTAAAACCACAAACTATTTTAATAACTCATCATAAAAATTGGTTGTTTTTAAAAGCATATTTGCATATAAACAAATATAAGTTAGTTTATACCTTTTTAAAAACAATCACTATTCATTGTAATCACTTTTTTAATCTGTAAAATTTCTCTAATTGTTCATTGTAAATGAATTGGATTGTGATTTTTTGCTTAAATGTATTTGGTAATTGAGATTCTCTATATTAATGCACCTAGCAAGCTTTCCCTAATTTGAATATACTTGCATCTTAAGTATGCTTATATAAACAGCAAAAGAGTGAAAGTGAGAAAAGCACATTCTCACATTAACAATATTTTCAGAATTTCTCTCTTTTGATCACTACCATGGCAAGAAAGAAGTTGGATCTCACATACATTACCAATGACTCAAAGAGGAAGACAACGTTAAAGAAAAGAAAACATGGTTAGTGGTTGATTTCTCTTTCTCTTCATATTTATATAAATTTGTATATTATTATTAGCTTCAATTATATCATATATATGAGAAATATTCTATAAGTTAGTTTATAAAGAATTTTGTTTTATTTTATTTTATTCATATATTTTTCTTCTAGGAATGTATATGGATAAATTTGTGCCATCACACATCACTTCTCATTTTCTCTAATTCTATTTATGTTTTATTAATAGGTTTGATCAAGAAAATGAATGAAATTAGCACTCTTTGTGGGATTGAATCATGTGCCATAATTTATTCTCCAAATGATCCCCAGCCAGAGGTTTGGCCATCTGAGTCAGAAGTTCAAAGGGTGCTTTCCAAGTTCATGGAAATGTCTGAGCAGAAACAAAGCAGAAAGATGTTGAATCAGGAGAGCTTGTTGAAACAAATAATCATCAAAAGCCAACAACAGTTGACAAGACAGAGGAATGAGAACAGGAAAAAAGAAATGACTCATCTAATGTTTCAGTACTTGAGTATTGGGAAGGTTTTTGACAATCCTAGTTTAATAGATTTGAATGATTTGTCATGGCTGATTGATCAGAACCTGAATGAAATAAAAAAGAAGATGACTATGATCCAAATCCAAGAAGTATCTTCGGTGACTGAAAATGGAGGAGAACATGGATTCATGCATCATGTTCAAGGGCGGGAAAGCAAGATAGACACATTAAGAAGCAATATTGATCCATGAAATTCATTGGAGATGTTAATGTCCAAAATGTCTTTGGCTAAAACCTTCTCTCCTTTAAGAGAGTTTCTATGATTTTTCTCATTTAAACTAGCAATTAATTTTAATGTCTTTCTTTGAACTATGTTTTATTTTGGTTTCTTTAATGTATTTTTTTAATTGAGTAGTGCATGCACATTATCTTCACGTTTGATGGTTAATGTTATTTTTTCTAAAAATAAAATCACCAATTTTTAGCACATGTTCTTAATTACATATTTAAACCAAAACTATTTTCGATTTGTCTAATGTAATACAAAAAGTTTTGCTTGGTTGTAACTAAGCATTCTCAAGAACAATAAGTTTTAACTATTTATAATCCAAACAGTTTTGCATGGTTGTAACTAAGCATTCTCAATAACAAGAAGTTTTGACTATTCATTTTGCAAACTATGAGATATAGATATTGTATTCATAGAAAGATATTAAGATTTTCAAAATCGTGACTTATAGATATTGTATTTATACTTTCACAATACTATTAACATACATCACACAACTATTGACTCTATTTCTAAAAGACGACATATGTGTTGAATTTGACTTAGATATATACACTTATCATACACCTTTAGTATGTTATTTCTCCAATGGAGTTACATTAAATAAAAACTAAGTCTTTTTATTGGACGGGGTAAATCTATATGATATGTCATACCAACTATTTTTCAAACTTTAGAATCAATCATATAAGATCCCTCGACTCTCAACACCTAATAATTTTCATCTATGTATCAGATGGGTATGAATATCTCCTTCTAGACGGATATCAAATTTAATACATATCTTATATATCTCAACATAATATTCTCTTTCTTGAGAATAACTATCTCTACATCATACATCATATCATATACCTCTAACTCAAATCAAACATCACTAACATGAAATCCATATCATCTCTTACTTTATAGAGTAATCAATAACATATTATACCAATTAAGATTATAATACTTTAAGATGAAAATACTATTTTAACTTAGAAATCATATAAAATACAATATTTTAGAATTTCATAATAAGCATTTTCGCCTAGTGAGGATTTGGCTCGTCCAATGAGCACTTCAATGGAGGTCTCAACTAAGAAAACTCGCTTAGTGAGAGTTTGACTCACCCAACTACCAAAACTCTCGGATCTTTATTAAAAAGAATTTCTCTCAATGAGCATATTTCTCACCCTACGAATCTGCATAATTCAAAAAATTTGCAAATAACACAAGGATTCTAATTGGTTTAATATAAATTTTAATTTTATATTTTATACAAAAACTTGAATAGATGATCTCAATTATCTACAACTTGTATCCATTTATTTTAGTTGTAGCCTTCTAAGAATCATGTTGATGCATGCATAATCACTACAAAACATTTAAAACAAAATAGTGTTTTCTTTGCAATTCAACCAATCCATAAATTTCATATGAATTCATTCACAATCACAATCCATCAAAACAAATTAAAGGTAAACATCATTTAAATTGTCATCAATCAAAATAAACTTAAGATATTAACTTCTTTAATTCAAAAGAATCAACCAATATATCAATCCCTAAAAGAATTTCAAAATAGTGTGAGCACGTTACCTCTACATCCAAAACATCTAATATAGAATATTATTTAAAACTAAACTAACTTTTCTTACCTATTTAAGTTGCTAAACAGAAGACCAAAAGTATCAACTCTACCTAACTCATAAACTCATGAATAACCTAAAATTGTACACAAAAAGTTATCATTAAAGATTTGAGTTTACCCTCCAAATCCTAAACTACAAACTCATCCTAGATCCCCCACATATGATCCATATGCAATGCTTATTAATATTTTTATTATTCTTATTATAATTATTATTAATTTTATAAATGTTATTAAGTTCTTGAAGAGAATTGAACTAGGTCCCAAGAGTCAACAAATAATCTATAATCACTACACCCAAGAAACTGTGGTGTTAAATTACGATTATTATTATTATTCATATTATGATTATGACTATGATTATTATAATAACAATAATAATAATATAAAATAATAAAATTAATATTAAAATTATTAATAATAATATTATTGATAATATTAATATTAATGTTCATAATATTATTGGTAATAGTAATGATAATAACAATTATATTATAAAGTTGAACAGTCTCATTAAACACTTTAAGTCTCAGATTCCTTTAAACGATATGTTAGACAAACCTTTAGTTTAACTCTCATGTTCATCCAAACGTAGAAGCATTGGTTGAATCCAGAATACAATCCAAGCCACAACTGTCACCACCAACGAAACACACCCTTGCAAATCCACCAACAAAATTCACCACCCGAAACCAAAACCCTAATATCAATCTTTACTTCAACAAAAAATGTTAATTAAAGTAACATTTTGCATTTATTACTTTTTGTCATTATACTATTGTGCATTGATGCATTCTTTTATTTTTTAAAAATAATTAAATACATTTTTTATAATTCTAAATCCTCCCATTTATTATATTAGTAAAAAATTGTAAATATGTTGAGATATCAACATTATCAATTCAAGAGTAATTACTCTCACGATAAAATTACATATCTATTAAAAAAATGTTATATATGATAAATGTTGGAATTTTTTTAAGAAATACTAATTTCATTCCTAACAGATTTTGGGTACCAAAAGTTTATTCAACACATGTAAGATTGAAATAAGAATAGCTTAATAGCTTAAACAAAACAAAGTATTAAAAATCTCTTTTAAAGTTTAATTTTAATAAATGAAAACAACCTCTATTTGAACAAATAAAGAACTTTCATAAAAAAAGAAAATACATTGTCTCCCTATTATCTCTGTTCCCTCCCACTCCCCTTGCTCTCTCAAGGTAAAAGAAATAAAAGTAACCAAATAACTTGTACTTCTAAAGCTTTTGGTTTAAACCTTAAAATGGCTTTTAAGGGAAAAACAAACAAATATAGCCTAAAAGAGACTCATCTATAGAGTGCAAGTAAACACATATACAAAAGGACAAATGTATAGTCATTGAACTATAATATCTTGTTGATAAAATGAATATTTTCTAAAAAAAATGTAATTTACATAAATAAATCTGATTCCAGTAACACATTTTGTATCCCTCCTCCTTAAACTTAGTTTCATATTAAGCATATCGATGACACCCCTCGAGTCTACAACCACTAAATGTTCTGAGTTGAACACTATATCTCAAAAGTTAACAAAAACTTGGATAAAACTTGGATTGCAACTTAAAAGCTGCTGCATCTGTAATGACCTCCACAGATTTGGGTGGCGTTTCAGCCTCTTTCAAGTCTGTGTTGCAACCCCATACCTGAATGAGTAGTCGCCGACATTTCGGAGAAGGCGGTTTAAAGTAAGTCTTGTACCATTCAACAACATCATGCTTGGTTATGTTCGCCAGTTCATCTGCTTCCTTCTTTGAGAAATCGAAGATATACCTGAAAACCATAATGTTTAGTCATATAAACCATCATTGTAGCAACAAAATGTAGCTAATAATGATATTTCCTATAAGCCCTTTTGGTCCTCCTTAAACTTCTATCATAACTTGGCAGAAATTGCTCCATACTCTACCAAGACAGATTCAGAAGTAAAAATAAATTACGTAAATATGTATGTACATAAAAGATATCAAACATCTGAGTCATATGAAAGGCTGCTGGTTATAAGACTTCAACAATAAGTGACAACTTCGATAACTAAGTCTAACACTATCATCTAGACCACAAAATATGTAGGGTACCTTTTATCAACAATCTGGTTCCACAATCTATTGCTTTCATATGTGAGTGAAGGATCTTTCTCCAGCAGCTTTGCCACTAACCCGCTTTTGTAATTCTCAAAGGAATCACCATCAAGTCCATCCTGCAATATATTTCTCCATAACATAAGTCTTCATTCAGAAAATAAACACTTCGATAAATCTTTTAAACGAGAATCCACAAATCAAGTCAGAAACAGAAAAGCCTGTTGTCAAATAAGTACATCCAATGTAAATGCAAAAAAAGAGCTATAGTGCTGTTAAATTGAAGCAGTTAATAGTTATATTTTGGATTTTAAAGCTCGTGCCAAAATAGACTCCTTAGACATTATTAAAACCTTTTTTATATTTTATTTTCTTTGCAATGAAAACTCAGCCCAGACAAACATAATTTAGCTACATAGAGAAATGAAAAACAATTCATTGAATTTGAGATAACTACAATATAACAAGCTCTAAAATAAGCAATAGAATGGCAGAATAAACAAGGTTATCAATGGCAATTTGGCAGAATATGGTGGAAGGCCAAAGATTCCAGCATATAGAGATGCCAGGTTTGCCTATGGCACTGTCACAGCAGGCCTCCTTTAAAACATTGTTTGTGCATTGTGTTATGACAGTTCTATAATGGCTATTTAACAAAATTAATAATGCCATCATCTTGGGGGGAGAAAAAAATTCAGACTCTGCAGATGACAAATTCAAAGCATTTTACTATTTGCATCCATTTTCCATCTTTCTCAATAATAGTAGGGTCGGCCTATTATAACTTCTTAAGAACCCAAGTCATGTTAGCTTTATTGCAGCTCACAATGAAGCAGATAACCTAGGAACATGGAGGTTGAAGGAAATAGGAACACTTACCAACAATTCTTCCAGGCCATTTAAGAAGTTGTCAATTCTCCCTTGCAAGTAAACTGGGTTGTACTCAGATGATTGAATACAGAAACAAAACCCAAAAACACGGTATGTTACTCGTGGGCTGCATTCAACAACATAACCAAGCTGCTCTTTTGTCCTGTATCCAGATACATGAATTTTAGTCCCCAAAGAGACAAACAAGGTAGGATTGACAAAAGAAAGATAACAAAACAGCAATCTCAACACAAGCATAAGGCTGCAAGTGAATGGTTTCATTGAATTTATACCTGTTTTATCAGTGAAACTAGGATTCTATAACAATAGAAACTTTCATGGCAAACCAAGACAACTTTATTATCAAGTAATCAATAACCTATGCTCTGAGCTAGTTTACAGCAAATCGAGTTAATTTAAGAGATATCAACAATTAGAGTAGCTTCCTCTCATAAATGCAAGTAAAGTTCAATTTTCACTCTGAGTAGATAGGTAACAAGTAACAGACATTCTCATTCTAAGATGTATTATTTGGTATGGAATGTCAATCACGGGAGAATAAAAGAGAGGACCTATGGTCGTTAACAAATATCAGAAGTCAAATATACGACACTGAGCAACAGAATGTCACCTCAGCTGATTAAAAAATGGCTCCTCCACAATTTCCTCAAAAAGATCAATCAAAGCTTTCAATTTGATTGACCCCAAACCAAAATCTTGCTCAAATTGAAAATAAAGCTGCATAAAAACCAAAACTGAAGTAAGAAGTATGAAAAATTGTCAGGGACAGAGAAAACAAATATCTATGAAACACATTGGTGAAAAAAAAAACCAATCTAACTAAAATTACCTCAGCCACAGAGTTCTTTTCTGACTTATTCTTCACACTGACATCTCTAACTAAATTGGCACCAGACGGCAGGCAAATAACCCGCTCAGCATGCCTCAACTCAATCGGGAGTGGATTTACAGGAAAATTCATCTTAAATATATTTGATATGCTAATTGCTTCTTCTTTTGAAAGATTTCCATGACATAGACCCTCCACATATAGCTGTACAAAATTAAGATATAAAAGAATAAATCTCCAACAATGTCACAACTACAAAAGTCAAAACTAAGCAAACCATAAAATCGTTACAATTAACCTATGTGACTTATCCATGTTCCCAACATAACTCATTTAAAAATCAACTAAAGACCAATAATATATGACAAATCATAAAGGAGTAGTAGTTGCTTTCTTGCAGTTGTTAGTGTTAAAACCTATGGCTGGGACTTCTACATGCACATTAGAGCAAAATAGGGAGTTATTTGGGTAGCACAAACACTAAAATTATAAGCACAATAACAATTGCTCATCCATGTGCCCGTCGGGAGTTGGCACAACACACATTCAGGTGCAATGGTGCATGTTGCTCACCCGTCATTAACAGTATTGACAACATTTGTTATACTCCTGAATCCATCATACTTGGAATTTTAAAGGCAACATAAGCAATCTGCAAAAAGTATAATAGAAAATACTAATAATAAATATTTTGTATCAACCTGGGAGAGAAGTCCAGGGATGAATGCCTTCAGATCATCAAGACACAAATCATTTAGATAATGCAGCTTCTCATCAGCGTCATAGAAACTCTCACACAAAACTTGCAATCTCAAATACGTTGAATGGCTTAGTGGCTTCATGTTGAAGTTCTTTAAAGTTCGCTTCATATCTTCTTTTATGACCTGTTCAGATAATCATTGGTTCGTGACAGCAAAGACAGAATGTAGTAAAATTGAAGATAGAAAAATTAAAATATGGTTAACATTGATTTTTTTTTTTCAAAAGAAACATATCACATACCTTAAACCGATCATCAGTTGGCATAAAAGATTTAGCTACTGAAAAGAATTTAGATAACAGAACAGGAAGCTTCTCGTTGAAACCATAGACCTTCAGCTCAAGCATGTCACCAACATAATTGACAGAAGTTTCTAACTTGGCAATACTAGCCTGCATTCACAGACAAAGATTTGTTTACAAAAAAATCTAAAAATAGGATGGGACTATTGGCACAACCTACTTATAACTGCAATTTCTTAAATTGCAATCAAATATTCAATTGAGGAAACTGCAATTTGAAGTTGGTTGGGGCGTGAATAGGCATTAATGAGTGCCAATAGCCCCAACCCTAAAGTACTGTTCTCTATTGAATGACTTATGTGGTATATGCATACTTTATTTAAGAAATACTAAGGAAGGGTTTTAATAAGTGTTCAATACTAAAGCTTTATAGTCTGTACTTTCTTTATTAACATTATTACAATGAAATAGAAACACAACTTTGGTGATACCACAAGGGTTTTTTAAGCACCTTCAAATGTCATGTATTCGCATTGAAGATATTTAACAAGACCATTATGTCAGATATTTCCCATAAGTAATATCTGAGGAAGGGTTCTTGGGGCAATATCCTTTAATAAAATGAAAACTAAAAACCAATTTTCAATCAATTGGAAAAGAATAAAAAGTGAGCTCTAGAATGTTATATATAGGCATTCTTGAATACTCAATTTTTTTCCACAAATATTAATGAATGGGAGCATTTTTATGATTGATAATAGGCAAGCTGAAGGTTATCTGGTTTTATGATTAGTTTAAGACCTCCAGAAACAATTGAAATGGATAATTTATTTATGGTGAACAATCTCGAGAAAAATGAGAGCATTTTTTAATCTGTACGTATTTTTCTGTAATATATATGTATCATGTATATGCATGTATATGTGTGTATATTTATACTTAGTAAAACAAAAGCAGTATCTAAGCCCAAGTTCTCTTTTGTTTCTAAGCTTTGTTCACTTCTGTCATGTTGTAGGTGAATTTTCCATCATCCTTTATTGGCTGTTGTTTATTGAAAATAAATAGATAATTAACCTGGTATGTGATTTCATTCAACTCATCTTTCAGAAGGTGAATGAACAATTCAGATAATACACAACTCTTTACGTCAGCATATCCACCCTTCAAGCTAATTCGAAAATACGTATTGGCGCGAGGAACTTTGAATGTGTTATCAGGCTTGTACCAGAATTTTATCAATGCTTCATCAACTATACAACTAGGAGAAGTTGAATTTGCAAATTCATCAGCACATGTCTCACTAGCACGAATAGAGAAGTCACTTGGAATGAACTCATTCTTGGAAGGAAGATGCAGTGAGGCATCAATTTCTGGAGGATTTCTCCACAACTCCATCAAATTTTGAGAAATATCTTCTTCCGTGTAACGTGAACCAAACCAAGGTTCGTTCTGGAAATCTGGAAAAAAAAAATCAAGTCTTTCAATTGTCTTGGTGAAAAGATAACTTCCAGAACTAATCTTTGAGCAGTGAAATAATAGTAATTATTTTCTAATATTTCAAAGCAATAGGCACATACAGTAGAAACAAATAAATCATCACGGTATAGAACCCCACCCCTCATTCACCATTATTCAATAAGGATTATTAAAAAGCATAATGATAGGCAACAGTCAATGGCTTAGACCTATGCCCGCCAATGTTATCAAGGATACAGGAAAAAGGAAAAGGCAAACAAGCAATTGCCAATTAGATAAGGGAGAAAAAAGAACTCACCTTCGGACTTAAGGAATGACTTTGAAACAACATCTACCCTCATGTTTTCAGGAATGAAGAAACCAAGAACTTGTTTTAACAATTGTTCATCCCAAGTCTTGTACACGTAGTCACCATAAATGACATGCTCAGGTGAATAAAAGTGCATATTTTCTGCACAATTAAAATGAATAAACCAATAAGGACAATAAATTTGTAAAAACATTATATCACATAAATAGATCTTCAGTTTTTGCTACAGATTCTAAATGACAATAGTATTCCTTTCATATCACACACACACACACACACACACACACACACACACACACACACACACACACACACACACACACACACACACACACACACA
>Ga0123342_1000698_pt1 | contig 54698 bp, 19 predicted proteins | sample Turbeawhitnodule_FD_89960 | JGI IMG/M metagenome (GOLD analysis project Ga0123342, IMG submission 89960) | Root nodule microbial communities of legume samples collected from Mexico - Turtle bean Mexico white nodule | ecosystem: Host-associated > Plants > Roots > Nodule | place: Mexico: Nepantla...
ATAATTTTAAAGTAAACATTTTTAATTTATTACTTTTTTATTTTTATTTTGTAAAAAATCATTTATTTATTCATTAATTATATTTCTAATTATTTTAAACATTAAAAATATTTATTTTTTAATCCATTCAAAATTAAAATTATTAAAAAAATAATAATTTATTATTTATTTATTTATTTTTAAAATGGTGTTAGATAGGGAAATAAAAAAATAAAAGAGTGCTAGATAGGGAAATAAAAACAAAAGGGTGCTAGATAGGGAAATAAAGTCAAAAGGGTGCTAAATAGGGAAATAAAGATGTAAATGGTGCTAGATAGGGAATTGAGCCTTGGTAGATCCATGTTTATTTTTTATTTTTTTACTTTTTTGTGTTTTATATTTTTTTAAATTTTTTAATAAAAAATAAAAACAAAAACTCTTTATTAAATATTATAAAAATATATGTTTATTACACTCATTCTAAAAATTAACGTGACATAAAAAAAATTGATTCTTATATAATATTTGCACGTTTTATTTTTCTAAAGTAATGAGTCCTGTTTCTAGGTGGATGGAAACAGAATCTGGTTTTAAAATTGACGGAGTTGACTTTAATTCATCAATTATCATATATATAGAGATAAATTACTAATATTTCAATATGAAATTACAACTATAGCCTTGATCTTTTAAAGGCATTTTCTCATATAGAAGATATATGCCAACAGAACTCAATTCTGTGCCTGTACTTAATGTTTTAAAGTGTTGAGTTTGGCTAAAAAAAACCACAGCAAAAAACACACAAAAAAATGAGATTGAAACAATATATTGAGTCAACCCTAACTAAGAGGACAAGTATCCAACAAAATCTGTTGGCATCCTCATTTTTCTCTTCGTACCACCCATAACTTTAGCCATTTTCATTTGTCCAATCCATAGTCAGCAACCACATATATTGTTCCTTGTCAATTGATCATTTCATGCACCGTGATTTCTTCGAATAATGTTTCAGAGACACGTATATAATAGATTCAAGATTTTTGTTAGATTTTGCCGTGAACAATTTGCTCATATATCCACCACCATTTCAGCCACTGTAAGATGGTAAAACCTTAGTGTATATATATATATATATATATTGGAATCTGGTACGTCTTAGTTGTTATTCGGTGGAAAATCCACGCTGCATTTATGGATAATACTCTGTTTCAACCACAAATTTCTTCATTTTTTTTTTCCTTTTTTTAATTCCCTTACAAAACATGGCTGTGATAGGCAACTAGAGCATATGTCTATTTTACCCCAAGAAGTAAAAACAAATAAAAGTTCTCAAATTCACTCATTCCTAATATCGAACACCTTTTCTAAATCAAAATTTTATATATACTGAAATAACTGAAGGTAGATAATGGGATATTTCATATCTACCAAATATAAGATGAATTTATAGTATAAAGATGGATGCAAATTTTATATTAAGTATAAGTACGTTTAAAATTGAAATAAACTTATTATTTTTTAATATGATCTATCTAAACTCTATCCCAATAAGAATAAGGTTACTTTATTGGATATTAAAGTTATTTTTAAAAATGTATTCTAATAAGAATAAGATTAATTTATAATATATAATTAAGTCAAAATCTTATTTTATTATTAATTATAAAATTGAATTATGATTAGAGTTCATCTTTAATAAATTTCTATATCCAAGAAAATATTAAATAAAAATCAATTTTAGAGATAAAAATAATTAGTAGTTATAGTAACTAAATTAGAGATCATTTTAAAGACTAAAAAAAATTCTAAATTAGATTCTATTATTGTTAAATGGTTTTTAAATTGGTATCTAATTAACTACCAATGTTTTTCTACCAAATTTATAATATAAATAATTGGTAGTTAAAACATTGGTAGTTAATTATATATCAATTTAGAAACTATTTAACTAATTTAGAAACCAAAAATTTAAATTTAATCACTATAACAATTAATTATTTTTTATCTCTAAAATTGGTTTTTATTTCATATTTTCTTGTAGTATGGATATTGAGTAAAAAAGTGTAGACGCATGTATATCTTCCTTTTATGTTAACTTTTTTTACTTATGTTAACTTTTTTTTATGACATATCAATGTATTCCTATCTCTCTCCCCCTCTGATTATGTGAAGACATGTTATGGACATGTGAGGATGAGAGATACAAATGTTACACAACATGTGAGATCAATTCTCTAACAATGTACGATGTTGTACCCTTTCTATAGAAGACAGTGTTCAAGCAACTGAAAAGTCGAGCTTAATTCGAGTTATCTACCACCTCTATTTACATGTATCTTCAACCCACTAGCAACCCTAAATCTTTGATAAAAAAAAAAAAAAACTACAGACCTATACAAAGTGCTAAAATGTTGACAAGTGGCCACTGCGTCGAACCTTTTTCTTGTTCTGACCAAACCTATCGATTTGGCTCTCACCCCTTGCACATACCTATTTTACCAATGTATCATGAGAACACAAAAGATTGTCTTGTGTAAAGGTGTACTTATCCTACTATAAAAGTGTGCACATGTATACACAAGCAATACACAATAAATGTCTTATCATGCATGATATTGGAGGAGGAAATGCAAAAATAATCATAAAAAGGAACCGAAACTTAACCAAAGAAATTCTAACGACACCGAAAGTAGGTACAAATGTTAGAACAGCAAGATTAAATATTGAATTTGTCCACTCTCTGTTTTTGTGTGTATAGAGTAAGAACAAGTGGGAATCAGGGACAGAACCCTATGCTCTCCAATTACCAATTTTCCATAACCATTGGTCTCTCTTTTTATGGCAATTGTTTATAAGGTAATGCAGCTCTGTGGCTAAAGTTTTCATGTTCTTATATTACGTGCCTCTTTCTTGTTGGTTGTTTGCTTCAATACTCTTGCAACTCGTGTGTGCATCTTACTCATTACGTGTTAGAATTACAATAAAATACAGTAAAGATAATTGCACAAGAGAGATGCTACTTTGATACCATTGCATAACTATAAATTAGCATTTTATCATAATATTTTATTAACTAAACTAATTGTAAAGTAAATGTGAGAGAAAAAGTAGCCGATAAACAATATTTTTGCATTGCATAAAAAATGAGTTATGCATATTCTTAGTAAAATTGAGAATAAGAATATAGAAGGTTGACATTTTTTCAATGTGCCTGTAATAATTATTTATTTATTGAAAGGTCTCGATTCAATTATAGTCTTCCAAATTTAATCTACAAACTTATTTTAATGGAGTGACTAAATTTTAGGTATATTTTCCTCGGTGATGTAGTGTTATTTTCAATCTAAAATAAAATATATATAAGTATTTACTTTATTTTATTTTATAAAAAAATTTACTATGCTACTTGACATCTCAAATAACAACCATCATTTATCATCACATGAAAAAAGTATTATTAAAAAAAGAAAAAGAAAGAAAATACAAAAATATGGGGGGATTAGACAAAAGTCCATATGTTAACAAAAACGATACATAGGTAGACTATACCTATTAATAAAGAATTCTAAGAACAAACTAGATGGAAACCTATTATACCAATGGAAGAATTCTCTATGAATAAATCCTAAATTAGTCAACTTACTAGCACACGCATTCCCTTCACGAAAAATATGAGTAACCCTAAACCTGATTTTTGCACAGTAATTAAGACAAGTATTTCAATGATTACGAAGCATCCAAAGAAGCATAACTGCATATAAAGGTCATTATTCCGGATTTCTAATCACATCCTTAAAAACATAACTTAAACAATACTTCATTCAGATAATCTTTTTGTATTATTAGATATTGAACGGTTTTAGAGTGGACGATACCAATCAATCCTCATAAAAAGAATGTATTAAAAAGTATATTAACATAAGTTAATTTGTAAAGTTAATATAATCTTAATCATAGTAAGTATGTAAATCTTAATCCAACATATAAATTGGTACAACAATCAAAATAATGTTATGTTATTATTACAATATTTATTGTGTTCTTATACGGAGCATCTTACTTGAGGGTCGAATAATCTTCTGCAAGTACATTATCGAGCGAGAGTCGAAACTAAACATTAGGAAAGGAGTCTGAAGAAAAAAAGAGATAATGATTGAAAGAATAACTTGTTTAACCGGTATGAGATATTAGTCAACCTTTTATACAAGAACACTTTCATTGCTACTTTTATAGATTAAACAATTTTTATTTTAATTGTTTTTATAAATTATAATACACAAGCATATACAAATTTGGACTGACTGTTTAGTGACTTCTAGTACAGCCAAAAGTATTAAAAGAAAAAAAACTTAAGAAACAAATACAACAAATTATAAGACGAACATGCTACTTTAGCTTTATACTTCCATAATGAATAGCCATTTCAAAACAAGGTTAGGTCAAACACTATGCTATTTCCAACTTTTATAGGTTAAAAAATAATTGCTGAAAAATTCCAAGGGTGAATTAAGCAGTATTTCAAACATAGGACCACACATATTCATTTTAATGGTATTGCTTTGAGGTTTAAGTAAGATAGCACTTAGGTTGACGGAATCTTAAAGTAAAATAATCCAATTATCGCGAATGGTGTTAATTAATTAATTACCAACTTCTAATTGGTTACCGATTAATTAATCGAGACGTTTGATTAGCGCTATGAACCTTGGAATGTTTATGAATATAATATATAATATAATAAGGTGAATAGTGAATAATACATTATGCTTTTGCAAACATGATAGCTAAGTTGCAAAATAATTGCTATCCGAATCAATCGATCATTTTCATAACTATATACAAGGAATATATTGAACCAAAAATTCGAATTCCCAGAATGTTAAAATGTACAAACTGACAAGTCAAGTCCAAATCCATCCATCTATTTGAGCTATACATAATTAATGGCTTCTTTGGTAAGAGTAATTTGTTATTTATATGAATTTATGGAGATTGATTTAAAATTATCAGGTGCGTATTTAGGTTTATATGATTTATGTGAGGATTTGTAGGAAAAGTTTTGATTGAGATATCACTATAAGAAAATATTCGTTAAATAAAAACTAATTTTAGAGATAAAAAATAAATAATTAATTATTATAATGACTAAATTAGATACAATTTTAGATACTAAAAAAATTGGTTTCTAAATTATTTTTTATTATTATTAAATAGTTTCTAAATTGGTATCTAATTAGCTACCAATGTTTTTCTACCAAATTTAGAATTTAAATAAAACTATTTAATAATAACATAAACTAATTTAGAAACCAAAATTTTTTTTAGTCTCTAAAATAATTTTTAATTTAACCACTATAACAACTAATTATTTTTTGTCTCTAAAATTGGTTTCTATTTTATGATTTTCTTGTAGTGGAAGATGTGTCAATATTAAGAAAAATAGGTAAATTTTTTGGGATTGTTTAGTAAATTATTAATTTAGTTTTATCTTTAATAATTGGTTTTCAAAATAATTTTTATTGATTATTTATTTATTTTTTATAAATATTATTGGAAATCAATAAATAATATTTTTAAGAAATAATTATTTTATTTTCTCAAGTAATTTGTTATAATAAAAAGTATTTATATTTTAAAAAGTACATCTAAAAATAGTTTTGACATAACACCTTAAATAACTTATCAGTTTTTATTAATTAAATTAAATTAATAAAGTATATCAATGCATATCAATAAACTTTCTACTCAAATTGAATATTTTTTCATCAAACTAAACTATTCCACCTTTAATTCGTTTTCTTTTCAAATCACTACTAATCAATCATTCACTTTTCATATCTCTAACTAAACAAAGTATAACTCAAATTTCAGTATAGCATTGTAACTTTGGTAGTTTAAAGTTTATTCACACTTAGTCAATATTATTCAATATTGTTATATAAAAATGGTTATAGAATTCAAGGTTAATAGTTGTACAATGATAAAATTTATGATAGTAATTTAAAATAATTTGAGAACAAATTATTTTTGTTTTCTTCTTATTCCTTTTCTATTGTTTTACTTTATCACTATAAGTCATGTGATCATTGTTATGGCTCGCCATTGAATTGGTGTTCTCATTTTTCACCTACATATATTGTCTTCGTCGTACTTACCTTTGATTTATATGGGTGCTATTTGTGTTTCTCCTTTTATTTGCAACACCATCAATGCTTTCATTTGCTTATCTCTTTACAAGGTAAGTTCTCTTGTATTTTTTTATCATTTTTGTTTTTACATTTTTGAAATTTTTAGTTTTCATTGTGCCTTAGTATTATGATTGGTATAATTTCCGAATATATTTTTGTTGCATTGAGATTACTTTTATTGATTAATTTGTTCAACATATTGATATTGGGTTTGAGGAAGTCCAACTGCTAACAAATATCATTATTTCAATTAAGGAGTTTGTATTTTAAGTGTTATATCACAAAAATTTCTAAAAAAATACTATAAACTTGAAATTGCTGAATCAAAAGTTTATGTAAACTTTAAAGAGTTATTTAATATCTTAAACAAGTTAATTTTTCTTTGATTTACATATAACACAAAATATTCTTCTCATGCATTAACGCATCTCTGTCGGACTTTCTCCTCACCTATCACATCATATGTTTTCATGTAAAAATATGTTCTTCACAACAAAATGTAAGTTGTAATTAAAAAAAGTTGCATAACACATAAAAAAGACAATTCATTTAATGTCATAAATACTTAAAACATTTATACCAAACATAGGTTCATTCACATTATCAACTCAAATGTTTATTCATCTCATGTCAAAACCAACAAGCATCACTTCTCACATCCCACAACTAATCACACTATCTCATGTCAAAATCTGACATCACTTACTACATCCTAAAGATAATCAGTCAATCCCACCACATAGACATTTGATGACTTTTGTAAAATGTATTATCTCGACTTTTAGAAAATTATATTAATTATTTATCTTTAATTTCAAATAAAAATTATAAAATCTTATGTTTTTATCTCTTATGATTAAAATCATATTTAAAATATATGCATATATATATATATATATATTTATATATTGTGACTAAATAAAATAAATATAATAATAATAATACTAAAAAGTTCAAAATAAATAAATAATTACAAAAATATAATATTTAATTATTAAATAAATAAATAATTAATTATTTAAGGAAACATTCTTATGGATAAAAAGAAATAAGAAAAATAAAAAGATAAGAAAGAATAAGATTATATTAATGAATGTAATGATGACTTTGAAAAATAAATTAAATTAAATTTAAATTATATATACTAACGGAAACACAAAGTTGTGTATCTAAATTTTTAACTTACATCATAATAATATACATTATAAGTTTATAACAATTGTATTTTTTTAATTAATATATAATAAATTTACAAATATATTTCAAATTATAATATATATTTCTATATACTTATGTTTTAAAGAAGAAAAAAATAATTTGCAATGTAATAATTTTGAAATAATAATTAAAATATATTTTTTATATAATTTTTTTTGTATGTGGTTTTTTATTAAAGAATTATTTGATTTTAAAAAAAAAGTTATTTAAAGGGTAAAGTTGTAAGAAATTGGGTTTTTTTTTCAAATTCAAATTTCTCTAAATTTTCTAAAATTCAAATTTTCAATTTAAAATAAATAATTATTAATTTTTTTTATATTTTAATATTATAAATGATAAAATTGGAAAACATACCTAGAGAAGACATGGAGAGAATGAGAGGGAGAGAGGGATAGAAAGAGAGGGAGAGAGAGGGGGAGCGGGGATTTGGAGTAAAAAGGTTTTAAATCTTTACACTTTGTTTTACTTCTAGATATCTCTCCAATTAAAGGGAATGGAGAGTTGATCTTAATAAATTTAAGTGTTTCTTTTACTAATCATTTGATTCATATATCATTGTATTGTTTTTTTAAGTTATTTATTTATTTATATTTATCTTCAATTACGCACTGATCTTATTTATTTATTTATTTTTATCTTCAATTACATACATTGGTTCTATTTATTTATTATTTATCTATCTATTTTTATGTCATTTAATTTATTTTCAGTATTGCACCGATCCTATTTATTTATTCTTACCTCCAGTTACATTACATGGTCTTATTTATTTATTTTTATCTCTAGTTATGCATTGGTCCTAATTTTTTGTTTATTATTTTTATTATTTTATTTTCTTATAATATATTGATCCATATCTAATTGTTAAAGTTCATTTTTATTTTATTTCATTTCATATTATATTATTTAAAATATAATTTTTTTATAACTTAAATATACATAGAAAGTAAGAATAAAAATAGAGTAAAATTAATTATTATTTTTATTTAATGTGTTTGGATAAAAGAAAGTTACTTATATGATTTATGGATCATTGGTAAGACAAATGTGACATATCTTAAGAGTCATCATGTTTTGTGATTTTTGAAAGTGTAAAAGAATATACCACTTGAGAAAAAATCATTTATTACATTGAGTTAAAACCACCATGTTAATGTATCTGTCTTTGTATTTAGGAAGTTACAATTTGGTATAATGTGGGATGAAAGGTAGGGATCGATTAGAGTCTAAAGGAGTTGTCAAGTAAGTGAATATCTGGATAGTTCATAATAGTGTCTTGGACTAGAATATTTCACAAGCCAAACTTAGGATTGTTCGATGCCTACTCAACATAGCCAAGATTAGGTAGTCAGTATTTTTTTTTTTATTGGCAAATGGCAAAATTTTTTGAGAAAAATGATTATGATTATACCAATGTTTTTTATGAGAAATATTTAACTACATAATCACTTCTCAAGCAACTTTTGATGTTCAGTGGGGATCATCAAAAGTGGAATATGGATCCATATGTGTCATAAAGTGAGATTGAGTCACTTGTTGATAAAGTGAGAACGAATCATAAGTTTCATAAAGTAAGATTAAGTTTTATGGTTGTGAGTCAAGTCAAATGCCCCAATTATTACGGTTAGAGGTCAAGTCATAGGTCATCATTGTCTTTATTGTGTGTTGAGTTTATTAAGATTGATATTTAAGGCTTACTAATGAATCCCTGAGAGATAGAGCATCCACTGAGCTAGCCCACCTTTTCATAAGGATGACCATGAGCATGACACAGAACCCAAGGCTATGTCAGGATTATTCCATAGCCAGTGCCTCAGAGCCTATCATTCCTGAAAGGATTACCAGAAGTAGAGCCCACATGATTGGAGCTAAGCACCAGCTAGTTTCCTTATTTTTAATTTCAGTAGATTAGAGTGTACTTAGTATAAATTGGGTTTGTGCCAAGCCCACATTTCATTTCATGTGTCACCCTAGGTTTTAGGTTAACCTAGCTTCTATAAGAACTTCTAAATGGTGCGGAATTTCAAGGTTTGACCTAGATTCTAGAAGCCTTGGAAATGTCAAATATTGACATACATTTATATTTGAGGTTATGTTATGATTAATATTCTCCTTAAGAAAATCATATTTAAAAAAAATCTACTCCAAATTTCTAATTAAAGAACAATTATATATATAATAGTCCAAGTGTTACATAAGATACATATATGTTGAATTTAGACACAAAAGATTTTGCACAATGCATAATATTTTCCTCTTTTAACAACTTGACTTACAAGAAACTTTATCCACTTGTGTGACAAAGTAAATTCTTATGAATTATAAGACCCAACTTTTATTTTAAGTCACAAGCTAAGTCATAGAAACACTCATCAACTCTTACCATCTAATATATTTCTCTATATGAGTTCACTAAACAATAGAACCAAGATAATCCTTTTACAAACATCCCAAAATTCAATACATTTCATCATTACATAACACCTAGTGTTACCTCTTTGATAAACATTATATTCACATCACACCATCAATCTCAAATCATATCACACCATCAACCCTAAGTCTCAACAATTTACTTTTCACAACTCATAATTGACGAATACAATTTTTATACAACAATATTTATATAACAAAAAAGTAATTTAATTAAATCATATTTTCTATATAAATAACAAACATATGTCTTTAAACAAATAAACACCTCTTTAAATTGTTGTGAGTTAGTTTTTTTAGGGATTATTACTTGAGCGGAAATTAAGTCATATCAAACCTCTCTATCCTTTGAGAGATTTTTGCTTGAGTGAAAATACCTTTGCTTGAGAAAAAAAATCAACTTGATTTGAGTCTCTCCTCTTAATTGCATTTTTTTTATCTACCAAAGTGTCACTTAAGTGAAAAATGTAGACTATAAATACCTACAATCATGCATAAGACTTGTACCAAATTGATCCAACCAAAACTAATATGCTCCATCTTTATTAAAAAAAAAAATCTACACGTTTCCAACTCAATAATATCAAATTGGTTCAAGTTTACAACATTCCACATCAAATACCAAATACATATCATGCAACAAACCTAAATAAAAACATATATAAATTTCTAAAACTTTTAATCATTTACATCAAACAAAATTTATTTAAATACATTTATCTCTCAAATTACCACACATAACACATTCAAGTCAACCTAAAATGGTCAAACAAAATTTAATATTCACTTAATGTCATTAAATATTCAAATCCAAACTTGATCCCATTAAAATACAACTACAAAATTTAATTTAAATCAGTTTATCAATTCTTTAAAATAAATAAAAAAATATACCTTTGTCAACAACTTTAACTAATCTTTCATCCATCAACAATACAATCACATTTATTTAACATTTTCTAACAACTTTCACAATACCCAATCATAATTAAAATATAAAAATTATCATATTTATACATTTTTACATGTTGAAAACATAAAAGTCCAACCGTCCATGTCAATATAGTATTCCTACATAAAATACATTACCATGACAAAGTCACATCCATGTAGTCCTGATCTTCTACATTAAGATATTATCAATTTTTAACTAACTTTCCTTATAAAAAAAATTCAATTATTTAAGTCAAACTCCAACAAGTTATTATTTTTTTTTTAACAAAGAAAACTTTCATCATCAAACTCTATGACTACAACTCAAAACTATCATAAATTCATATTTATCCATAAAAGTTCACATGCAAACAAATATCCTTAGACATATAAATAAATCAACAAGCAACTATAAGAAAAAGTAAAAAAAAACTTATTCTAAGTAAAATTTTGATGGATAGACTATTTTCTCACTAATAAGAAACTCAAAATTTAAAAATAATAGACAAATCACTCAAAAATTTAGAGAGAAGACAATCGAAATATGTTTTTTAAAAAATAATAATTTTTTTATGAAATAAAATTTGAATACTTACATTTTTTTAACTTAATTAATAAATAATCAAACTTTACCACGTTGAAACAACTTCTACTCTTCGAAAAAATTATCTTTACATTAAAATTATATGAGTGAAAAGAAATGAATTTTTTCCATGTTCTAATATCATATTTGCTACACAACAATTCCTAAATTCATATGAGACATAGAAATAAAGTTAACAAAATTTATATATTTTAATTTTAATTTGAGTAAGTTCAAAATGATGAGTTATATTTTAATGTTGGACTTCATCTTACACGAGGATGTCAAAGTATATCCAAATATCTTTAAATTTATCCATTATATTTTTAATCATGTTTTTATTAGTAGAATCTTCCATGATTACCTAATTTTAATATATTCTAAATGCAATGGTGTAGTGTTTGAAACAACAATTAATACTCTGTTTGCTTTAAATTCATTGCTAACGTTCTTAAGTAATATGGTTGTTTAAAAATATAAATATACATAGCAAAATTATTTTAATAAAAATGAAAAAAAAAAATCCAAACTGCGATTGAAAATGTAAAATATTTTTCCTTCAAGCTTTTATCACACATCAAAATAAGTAGTACATTAACAAAACCTTAATTATAAAAGTGATAAAAGTTAAGAAATTGAATTTATATAATTAAAAATGAATAAACTAAATTCATAGAATAGATAAATTTAGGATATCAATAATTAGGGGTGGGTGAGGGAGTGGGATGGTCAAAAAGCTGATGATCATCCCACTTTTTGTAATTTATTTACTATATCATGTACAACAAATAATATGATTTTCTTAATATTTTAATTCTATTTTAGATTTAATACGTTGATTAGCATGTTTAATTTTAAAGATAATATTTTCTTTTTCTTTTATAATATTTAATATAGTTGTATATTTTTCTGCTCATAAAAAATATATTATTTTTTTTTTATAAATATCATGCATGGGAAAATTGATTTATTGTAGTCATATTGTTTTAGGCTGGTCCTTTAAAAATTCTCTTAGCTCGGCCCCTGCAAATAATAGTAGAAGTTATTCCTCATTTTTTTACGTTATTTGGCATTTTATAGTGTATTATTCTATTCCCTGAGTCTGAAACCTTGATCAACGTCAGCACCTTTTTGTGTGTATTATTAATTTGTGCATGTAATTGCCATTGTTATACGTATATTAGAGTATTAGACAGATGAGTTTCCACGAGGAAGGAGAAGGAATTTAAAAAGATTTTTCTAAGAAAAGTGGGGCAATTTTCTTTTATTAAACTGAAGTTGTTTTTTTTAAAATTATTGACATGGAAAATTTATATTAATAAGATATAATTTTATTATAAGAAATCGTATTAAGGTGACATAATTTTCGATAAATTAATGTGAAGTCGTGTTTTGACGATACTACTTCAATTTAAACTGATTACATTAAAAATTAAAAATTATGTTATATTGACACAATTTTTTTATATTATTAAAATTTAAATTTTAAATTTAACTTAATTTTATAAAATATACTTATAAAATAATATTTATTTTTATTTATATATTGTAAAAATAATAATTTATAATTGATGCGATATTTCTAACACATAGATAAAAATATACTTATTTTGATAAAAAGAAAACAAAAATTGACCTAGTTTGCCAAAAATTCCAATTTAAAGGGAGTGAAAGACAAATGAAGGAAGTATTGTAACGAAAAGGAGGTCGAAAAAAGCAAGACATGACGCGCGTTCATTCGTTTCCACATACATTATTCCTTGTGATTAAAATATGTGAGTTTAAAATTAATATTGATATAAGTGTGAGATTCTCTCTGAGACAGTGGGATTGTGGGTTTCTAGCCGCCCAATCAGATTGCTCTCTCCCAAAGTTGATTCCTTTGCTTCCTTCTTAAGCCATTTTCACCCCCATAAATGTCACTTTGTCTTTCCTAATTCGTATCCTACCAATGAGATGTGGATTTCCTGCAGTCACACAAAAATAAGAAGACAAGCTAAATAATAATATGAAAAATGTTATAATTCTTATACCATTTTGTATACACACAAACCTGAATCCAATTTAACGGTTACTTTTTCTTCTTTCTTATTGTTGTAGTTAATGTTCTAGTTAAGAGATATGTTTTTTTTTTATTGTTCTAGTTAAGAGAGATTTCTCTTTTTCTAGAGTATACAGTTAAGACACAAAGAGTGATTTCTAATCTTAAGAAATGTTGTCTCTTGATAATTGTTTTCTGTTGTCTTTTATGTCAAGTCGTTCCTTTTCGTTTCCTAGTCGTATTAAGTTATAATAATTTTAATCCGCGTATCTGTCAATTAATGATTTGGGTCCCATCATTCGTAAATACTATGATCGAAAATGATTTGGCCATAAATTCTACCAGACTCTATCCATGACCATACAATCCCTCAACCTCTGACGTAAAAGCTCCTCAAAACTCAAATTTTTACCCTGTCTGGATCAGTTCCTAATATGATAAAAATTATTTAACCATAAATACTATCAGACTCGACCTAAACCATACAATATGAACATTTTATTATGTCCCAACATATATAAATACAATTATCATTTCCAATCATGGCATGTTCTTGTTCTTATATATGATGGAATAGCTTTTTACCTTCCTAATAAAGTAAGTTTATGATATTAAACCACTAGGTCATCAACCATACTTTGTTGAATAACATAATGAATGAAAACGACATTGCATGTCACATACAAATACATATATTTATTAGACACCTCTTCTTCTTTTCTTCTATTTTTTTTTTCTTTTATCACATCATAAATTCTATAAATGTGTAAGAAAAAGAAATTTGCATGAGCATTTTAACTAACATGAACTATTTATTTTGTTCTTAGAAGTTGAGGATTGATTTTTTTTTCTATTTTTTTTAATGTCTCAGGGTTTCTAAGTTCATTTCAACATGTTTTTATTTTTAAGGGGTGCTACATCTCAAAAGACAATTGGTTCAAGTTAGTGTTTATGTTGCAATTAAAATGAATAATAATGTTAGTAATATATATCATTACCAATTATATTTAAATTGTTCTGATCTTAAGTTCGATGAGATAGTATCGATAAAATCAATCATCGTATTAAATGAATTGTCCACTTTGAAGCTTGGAGCTCTATCCTTGGAAATGGAAGAGTGATTCCAAGACGAATCCTAGTTTCCTTAGTCCCCAACAGTTTGTTCCAGTACAACAAAGGGAAATTTAAATTAATCCTCTAATGCGTTTTAAGGACAAAATCTTGACAGAGTTTTGAACTTCTGAAAAATATCTCGGATACGGTGATTAACCCTATCGATGTCATCTAAATGGACTTGATATCAGAATAAAAACTAATTTAGTAACTAATTATATAGAAACTAATTTAACAACCAAATTTATTGAAACCAATTTAAAGACCAAATATATAAAAATTTAAATCTCTAATAATATGATAATTAAAAGCTAAAAAATAGTTTTTAATTTTATTACAAAAATTAGTCTTAAAGTAACTAATGAAAAACTAAAAAACTTGTTTCTAAGCAAACAAATATTTGTTTACAATTACTAGTTACTGAAAATATTATATTTAATTTTATTATGAATTTTTATTAATAATAAAAACTATTTTATATATCAATAATTTTTAGTTTATAAAATATATTTAACTTAATCAATATAATGAATAACTATTTTTATCATTCCATTAGTTGATATTCAATAAAATTTTTAATATATATATCGAGTACACTAAATTCTTTCAATAATGATTTCTTTTTCTTCAGCTTATGGTTCTCTCAACCTCCAAGTTTAAGGTCTTTTAGCCTTTCAGTTCTTCTGCTTTCACCAAATGACGAAGGATGAATATGTAAAGATATTTCGATGTTCAAGTCAGTTCGAGTAGAATTTGCAGGTGTGTTTGTTTGTCTTTTCTATTTATACATTTTGATTGAATCTTTGTTATCATGGTCTATTCATAGGGTTAAAAAAATTCCAATTATGCGTTAATCACGCTTTATAAATAAACTAACTTATTATTAACTAAATAATATTTTAGAATATTGTTTGAATTTAAATGTATCGAAAGTATGTGAATAATCCAGCAATCCGGCCAACCCAGTACACCGAGTAAAAAGAAGAAAATGTTGGGGGTTGGCTAAGCAAATTCCATATAATCCAATAGAATGTATTGACTGTTCTACAAGTATTTTTTAGCTGTACCCCGCTTATATTATTCCTGTTAAAGATTTCACACTGATTAGAGTTCATACCACTAAATTAATCACAGTATCTAGTAGTTACTGTCAATTAGCCATATTTAACTAATTGTTATTGATCAATTTGTAGAAGTTGAATTCTTGATATGACCAATTTGTTATGCCAGAAAGTATGACATGAATATTATATTGTGTAGTGATACATGATTAGATAATATGAGGATTTATCTCATGATTGTTTTTTATTAAGTGTAATATTACACTGCATACATGTTATTAATTCCTACAATAAATAATGTCTTATAAACTTCTTCTTTTTTACGTTGAACGCAAAAATTAATTTATCCATAAAGTTTGACCAACACTAAATAAATGATATTTTTTTTAATTTGATTTTTTTTTTAATATTTTCAAAAACTAAAAATTAAATTTCAATTACTACTGATTCATGTTTCAATCTAATCACTATTTTTTTTCTCACATAATAGCTTTCTAAAGGCAAATTTATTCCCTTTGTTTTTTTTTTAATTTTAAGATAACATTTTTAAATATATATTTTTCTATTTTTATTATACACAGAAAATTATTTTAAAAAATTAAATAATTTTAGGATTAAATATGTTTTCTGTTATTGTAACTTAAAATTAAAATTTGTTTTTATCCCTAATTTAATCTTTAGAGTCCCCTGAATACTTGTCTTAAAAGAAGTATAAATGAGTTCTTATCGTTTTTATTTTAAATGATAATATATTATAACATTATTACATTTACGTCAGCATGATATGTTAACATAAAAAAAATTACTATAAATATCTCGTAGATTTAAAATTTTAATTTAGAAAATCAATTTTGCATGAAAATTTTAAATTAGGAACATTTAAAAAAAAAAATATATATATATATATATATTTAAACCATATTTTTATAAGTTTAGGTAAAAGATCTTGAAGAAGAAGTATTAAATAGGAATGATAATTTATAACTTGTGTATTTGAGTTACAGTCGTTAGTAGTATAAGTATAAATCAAGTATTGATATAGATTGAATAGTACATATACATATAAATAAGAGATAAACATTTTGAAGGTTTGATAAGACCCAAGTAATGATTCTAATTCTAACTAAGTTTGAATGTTTAAATTAATCATTGATACCCTTTTCATTTTAGTTCATGTCTCAGTGGTGTAACAGTCAGTACATTCTTTTATGGCTAAACAGCAAAATTATGAACCAATAAGAGTTTGATTGCATGAAGCCTTTTTATGAAATGGGAAATAATGAAAATATATAAAAGAATAAAAAAAGGAAAGCAATAAAGGGATCTTTTCATGGTGGCGTAGGGTATCAGTTGAAGAAGCTTTTTGGCACCTACAAATACCCCCCATTTCCCCTTCTTTCACTACCATCAACCACCACCATTCCTCTAACATCATCTCAAGCGTCACAACCCTCACCCTTTCCACCTTCTTCACAACTCTCACCCCCACTCATCTCAAAGTAGACCTCTGTTGAATGCTGTTCTGTTGCTTAAGGTAACTATTCATCCAAGAAATTGTTTTTTTTAGTGTTTTAAGCTTCCCATTTGTTTTTTTTTTCTTTAAATTTGCATGCGTATGTACCTAATATGTAACTTCAAATTCTGGTATCATCACTAGTTTAGTTTACCTGATTCTCAGGCTATATACATTTTGTTTGGCATTTTCTTATTGGTTTTTCTTGCCTTTCATGCAGATAAGTAAGTGTTTGTGCTTCTGTTTGTGTTTGGTACTAAAGATGTCAACTTGTACGAACAAGAAAATCCAATTACCTAAGTCTCGGAGAATAGACGAAGAGACTCTTCTGATGCAGAAGCAGGGCATTGTCACCATTTTGGGATCTAACAACGATTCTGCAACTTCTCTTCGACGCACTCTATCCGCAGACATGTCTTCCAAGAAATGGCTTTCTCAAAATGGGTTTTCTCCCAAGAAAAAGATCGCTTCCTCGGAAGAAATCTCTCGCTCGCTTACAGAAGCCACTGCCGCTGACTCATCGTCTTCGTCAGAAGATGACAACAGCGAAGAAATGAAACAAAACCGGTGCCAGATTTGGAAGACAGTTCAAAAGAAGGAGGAGAATGTGGACAAACTGGGAGAGTTTGACGTATGGAGTTCAATTTTGTCGAAGAAAGGAAACGAAGAAAGCTCCAAATTAACAACCCTTCCTTATGTTCATCCACTTGTGAGAAGGTCAAAGAGCTGTCTGAGTGAAAAGAGTCTCCAGATATGCACGGAGAGTCTAGGATCCGAAACTGGTTCAGATGGGTTCTCTTCTTATTCACCGTCTGAGACAGAGGATTCAGAGGAAGAGAAGGAAGAAAAAGAAGAGGAAGAGAGAGAGAAAGTGGAGCTTTCTCACGAGGAAGATTTTCAAGTGCAAGAACAAAACCATGCAGTGAAAAAATCTTCTCCTCGTTCTTTTCCTCCGCCACTCCCTTCACTTCACATGCGATCCCACCGTGACAACGGAAGGTTGTTCATAGAAGCTGTGTCTGTTCCTTCTCTGAACCAATTTTCTGCTCAACGAGAAAATGGTCGCCTTGTCCTCAGTTTTACTGAAATCTCCGAAGAAGAAGCAGAAGAAGAAGAAGAGGAGTTCGAGGAAGGTGATGATGAGGCAGAGGAATTTGAGTGTTGTGTGAAGGAGCAAGAGCATGCACCCATGTTGTTGTCTAGTGGGTTTGGCTTAGCATTAATGATGAACAAACCAAGTGGAGTAGGTGATTCTAACAGAAGTCCAAAATGGTCGGAGAAGTTCAACAATGTGGTCAATTTTAAGGATGTTGATGTGGCACAACATAGTCCTCTGCCACCAAGGCCAAGGGCTCGGATAGTTCCCTCATCTTCGGGTGCTTTCAGTTCTTATGAATACTATTGCAAAACCAAGCCCAACTCAAAAACCATTCCTTCTCCTACCACGATTACCTTACAACACAACAATTTCAAGAGTTGCAAGGATTCTAGGAGGTCTTTTCTGTTCGGGGAACCTTATTGCATTGCTACATAACCTGAGATCCTGATTTGGTCTCATTGCTAATTCAAAACTTGTTACTCAACTCAATCACTGTTTACTGCTGTAGCATTCTCTCTCCACCTGGTTCCACTCATTCAGGGAACTGTAGTCAAATAATACAAAATTGAGAGGGTGAGAAAAAGATAGTGAAAGAGTTTTAATACTTTTGTTTGTAATTGTAAGATCAGAAAAAAAAAATTTCTTGGACAGTGTCATGAATTATATCTGTGTTGTCTATGCTATCAACAACTCCATAACCAAAGTTTTTCTTTGACCATCCTTTTGCAAAATATAGACCAATGGGGTTTCAAAATTGGTCGTGCCCTTTCTAAGTGGTCTTATGTTTTGGGAACAACGTGATCTGTCCTGTGATATTTTTGCCTCTCCACCACTCCTGAGATTAATCAAAGATAGTGGCTGTTATGTGCTTGATTAGAGAGACATGAAAGATCGCAAGTGATATTGAACTTGATCTTTATAGTTTTTTCTCCTCAATTTCTCTAATGTGTGTCATCTCTAAAGTTAATTATCACCACTTGAACTTTCCACCATCTTTTAATGATGTGATTAAATGTGAAAAACAATTATGGAGAGAACAATGACAACATCATCAACTTTTAATTCAATTATATCTTAACTTCTATTTCTGCGGGTGGAAAAACAATACCACCACAAATTAAATTAGCCATGAGTGTGATTTTACTTTTTAAATATTTGAAATGATTTTTAGTATATATTATAAAACAAATTATTTTACCATCATTCAAAAGTAATATATAGAAAAAATAAATTGTAAAAATCTCAGCAAGTCATATTTTTAAATGAAACACAATATAAAAAAAATATAATTGTTTTGTCTTGTTTTTATTAAATAAAAAAATATATTACTTAATTGAATTACGTAACTATATATATTAATTTCAAATATTATTTGCTAGCTTGATTATATTAATTAAATAATTAATTTTAGTTTTAGTTTTAAACTAACTCTATTAATTAAGTAATAGTGTTTAAAAAATATTGAAAAATGTCAGGAGTTTAAAACTAACAAAAAAAATATTTTTTGTAATAATTAAAAGCATACATGTGTATTTATATAAAGAATTAGCATAGGAATATATTAAAAAATATTTTTATTTATGAGAAACATTTGTGAACAAGTCTGTTAGATAGACTCTTAATTGCATTTTACTTTAGTGATCTCGAATACCAACATACCTATGTTAAAAGATTGTAAGAGAAAATTTTATAACCCGTAATATTTATTGCTGTTTAGGATTAATGAGATGTCTAATGGGATTTTAAAATCGGTAATAATGCATTAATTATTTTTTTGTTTAGTTTTAAAATGGCAGGATATATTATTGGAAAATAAAGTGTAATTACTTTTTGTTTTTTTAACCCACCCACCCAATTCCCTTCACCAATAATGTTGGTCCATAGCACCCATTTCCCCCACATTATCATTATTTTTTTTCTTTTTCAGCCTTTTCAGTAAAAACAAAATGGATCTGACGAAAGAAAAACAACTACTACTCAATAGTAGTGCAAAAACTAAATACTGTACATTGGGTAATAAAAACTAATATATAAGTGTTTCGAGAAGGCTCTCTTAACAAAGATTTTGATGCCCATAACTTTGCTTTATACTAGTAGTATCCAACACGAAATTACACAAAATAGTATAATTGTCACACATGTGTAAAGCAAATTATATTTTGCTAGTTAGCTTCTTCAACTTTACTTTTAGTATAACAAAACTATATATTACTTTTGTCCAATTAAATGAGAAAAATATGAGCAAGTTTTATTTTTTTTATTCTTTCATAATATCTATATCTAATAACTAATCACATATCTCGATTAATTGACCCACCTGCTCAATCAATCAAGAAATTTTTCAAAAATATCTATACTTCTTTTTAGAAATGTTGCATACTAATCCACAAAGAATGAATCAAACAGTTAAGACTAATAAACACTAAAATGCTCTTACTTTGATATAAGTGAAAAAGTCTTAAACCTCCAAAAAGTTTATAACTCAGTTATGAATGTATAATCGTTCAATAATAAAAGTGTTTTTAGATTATTTGGAATGTCCAAATTAATTTTCAGTTTTAAACATTGTGTTTATATTTTATATTTTTTATATTTAACTAAGAACACATTTACATGTTATCTTCAAATATTTTGAAGTAAGTAAGATCACAATATGATTGAATTTCATTATTAGACCAAACATCTACGGTCAAAATTGATAGGATTTTGCTTAAATCTTTTATAGTTATTTATGTTATAATTTTTATTTAATTTTATCAAAATATATTTTCAATAACTTTTTCATGTATCTACAATGTTAATGTTAGATAGTTCATATAGACCAGAAAAAATATATTTTAATCATACTCGAATTGCATGCACAAATAAATAGTCATATTTCATTTCAAAATTAATTTTAATTATAAGGGTAAAATTGTAATATTATAATTTTATCAATAAAAAACAATTCATCAAGTACACTCATCATATCACTCATAAAATTTTCTTTCCTTACTTTTCACTTTTTTTTCTTAATTCAAACAACCTCATTTTTTTTTCTCAAATTCGTCATTTTCCTCTTCCTCAAATTTATCCCTTAATCCAAACAAAACATAAGTGCTTTAAAGAGGGGGAGGAATTAAAAATTATTCTTGTTTCTTTTTTTTAAGGAAAATAAATAATGAGAGGAAGAAAGAAGAAAAATGTGAATATATATATATATATATATATACTTATTATCTTGTATCTTTCTATTTGTGAGTTAGGGTGATTTCTTTCTACACCTAATGATGTTGTCCGGCATAATTTTTTTTAAAAATATTTATCTAGATTGTACAATCTAAAATACAAAATTTTCATTTTGAAATGTACAGTACTTATGCAATCTAGTTGTATAATCTATATGCATTTCATATTGTACAATTCAAAAATGCATATTTTGCACAATCCAAAATATATAAAAATCACAAATTTTAATTTCGAATTCTATAATTAGGAAGTCTCCAAATTTCAATTGTTTAATTAAAAACATTAAAGAATAATTTAAATATTTTTAAAATATGGTATTATTGAAGAAAAACATGGAAGAGCAGAAAAAAAAATCGTCATGAGTTGGCAAATAAAATGGGTATTTAATACCAGTTGGCATGTGCCCTCAAGGCACATAATCATTTTAAAAATATAATAATCTTAAGAAACACTCAAAAGCCCAAATTCAATTGAAGTGGGCCAATATACCATTGCTTTAAGAGTATTTCTTTCATGACTTTCATACATTTCTTTTACACTCTCTAAACATGTTTGTCATTTTCAGATTTTTTTTTTCATGTTTATCGTTTTCAAATTAGATAATTTGAAAGTTAAAAATGTCTTTCGAATGGTATAATTTGGAAAAAAAAAAATTTTTGCAATCTGAAGATCATTTCCTTTTAAAAAATAATTACATAATCAGCAATTTATTTTTGGTTTTTCGATTGCACAACCAATTCAGAAACCATATGATCTTCATAAAAAAATGGGAGTGGTGCCAGAGGTTGGTTCTAAAGATTGGTTTATCATTTATAAAAGAAAACTGTTATATGTATCATCTAATTTATAACTGATAAAATAAAATGGGTAATGTCAATTATATATAAAGATATTTAATGAGGGTAATATGATTGTTTAAGAAACAACTACACCAACCATTAAAGTGTTTCCTTTTTCGGAAATAAAATAAAAAAATGAAATATTAATAAGAGATATTAAAAGTGCATATTAATGTTTATCTCTTTTTTATAATAATTACTTGATACTAACTTGAACCAGCTCTAAAACGACGTTTCGTTTTAGTGATATAGGAGACGGAAGGGATATAGAGTAATAAGCGTAGTTTGATTGTTGAACTAGAGATAATAAAAGCCCTTTTTCAGGAATAAAGGGAAAATAAAACAAACACTGCGCTAGAATATTATGTAATTGTAAGCCATACATACGGCGTCAAAAACTGTGGTTCGTGAGTAGAGAGGTTCCAGAGGATTCTGAGAGTTACGATCGGCGAATCTCGTTTTCAAAGCTAAAATTGAATTGAATAGTGAATTCCACCGAAGCGAAATGGGAGACATAAACCACGCGGCTACCGTCAGCGACGATTTGCTTCTCAAAAACTTCTTCGCCGAAGTTAGCGAAGTTGAGAGGGACAACGAAGTCCTCAGGTACTTCTACGTCTCTCTCTGTCTGCGTATGTTTCGCTGTCTCGTTGTGTGCTTCTGAATTTGTTTTTCTGCAATCTCTCTTTATTTCGTGTAATTTTTTTAATGTATGCGTGCGTTGATGTTACATGTTTAGGTTAGGTCATGGTTAGGGTTTCTGGATAGTTGTTCCTGTTTAATTATTGTATCTGTTGGAGAATTTATGTTGTGGTTTTGAAGTGTTTGCTTTTTTAATTATTTTGATTTGGACCGCCGAAGCTTCCAGCTGAGATTTTTTGCGTGATACAAAATTCTGTCGGTTGATTTGTTGGAACGTTGATGATATGCGTCCGCGTGAGGATGGAGATATGTGATTGGCATTTTATTTTGCTTTCGTGTTTGAATTTCAGTTTTTCATAGATGCGATATTTTTGTCAGATTTTTCGTAATACCGGCGAATTTTAGTATCAACGTTTGGTCTGCCGTTATGTATTTATGCCGGGAAGAAGCAAATTCATTCGCATGAGTATATGATTGGCCTTTGATTACAACTTGAGAGAATTATTTGAAGTGTACATAATGCTAGCATTGTATGTTGTGCTCTTCGCTGGCTGGAATAAATTGAGTATTATCTTTGACGGAAGATGTAACAAACTTGCAAGGAGGCCTGAGGATGGAGCTGAAATTAGTAATTGATGGTTCATTCATTAATGATGAACAATGGCTGAAGAAAGGGCGCAAGCTTGTGTAGTTGTGAACTTTAAACAAATATATTCTTCAATCTGCAATTTTAAAGATAGTCTTGATTCGTAATCGCTATTACCAAATATTTATGTTGAAAACAATAAATTTGGTATTGTTTCTACTTTCTAATCAACATTCTCTGGGTTTTGATTTTCTTCACAGGATTCTCTCTTGTTTTAAGCTGAATCCATTTGAGTATCTAAACCTATCATTTGATTCATCAATTGATGATGTGAAAAAACAGTACCGCAAGGTAATGTCTTCCTCGTACTGAGGGCTGCTTCAACTCGTCTGCTGGCTTATCTCTTAACATATTTTTGCCAATCTTGTGTAGTTATCATTGATGGTTCACCCTGACAAATGTAAGCATCCACAATCAAAGGAGGCTTTTGGAGGTACATGACTACATGCTTTATGATAGCCTCCGAAGAATTAAATATTTTACTTGTTTATCTTTATTTAAACTTGTTGATTGTCCCATATTTTCTATGAACGTTGCCATTGTAGTCCTTATAAGACAGAAAATCCTCACCCCGTGAACTTGCTTCTTTGGTTAGGCATAGTTTATATCTATTATGGTATCGCGGCATACTCAATCTAGATATTGAGCCACATTTCGATGTCCAGTGGTCTTGGAGTTGAGCTAAGATGTCCCACATCAGCCAGGAAAATAGACAAAGTAACCTTTGCATTAGACTAAGCAATTTTTCGCTCTTGAACTAGCTTTTGGGGTTGAGTTGGGCCCCATTCATTTCAAATAGAACTATGTTTTGTTACTTTATTGTTTAAAACATGTCTTTTTTATTTACTATCCAGAGTCCTGAAAGCAATTGCTGTGATCATACAGCAGAGAATGGTAAAACACTAGTAAAGTTCTACATACCTCTCCAATCAAAGACATAATTTACTTAGGGACTATAGCTTGAGTCCAAAACTTGTAATTTCCTTCCGGAAGACAAATAAGTGCATAAATGTACTGAGCCATGTTACTTTTAGAATAATTATTGACTAAAAGCTTTGACATATTGGGAGAGATTACTTCTTTCCTCGGCATATATGATGGAAAATAGGGTTCAAAATTAGTAATAGTGTGTGCCCCTATGAATGCATCCTTTTTCTCACAGTTACTTTGATATAGCTTCAGGAGACATACTACTGTGAATTTATAAACAGTTCTTTCAACGTATTCTTGTACTTACCTTTTTGTAGTAGATACTGTTATTAATTACCACTTTGTACTATCTTCTGTATCTACTTCAGCTTAACCTATTACCATTGGTATTTTATGTGTCATTCAACTGCTATTTGGTTCGATATTTACCCCTTTACTTACTGGTTACAACTACAATATTGGAGAGTCTGAAGCTGGATCCTATTTTTTTACTCTTTGTGTGATCAAATTGATTCTGTATTTTGAATGTGATTTCTAACATAATGATCTAAAGTAGTAGTTTTTCAGCTATAGGGTTCAGAAAAATAGAAGTTTATATTTTTTAATATTTGCTGTGGTATTTACTTGAATGGATGCAGCATTAGCAAAAGCTCAACAGTTATTACTGGATCAAAATGAAAGAGATTACCTTCTTAGCCAAGTTAATTCAGCCAAAGGTTAGTTTTATATTTGTCTTTTGTGCTTGGAATCTAGTTCTGAATATGTGTCTTAAAAGTGCTTATTGTTTCCGCTAAGCTTTGTAGCCTGTTCTGAATTATTGTGATACCTGGTTTACTATCTTTGTCGTTCTAGCAAAAGTAGTGTTTTTCCCTCATTGCAAACCCCAAAATTGTGACTTGGGATCAAGCTTTCTTTTGTTGTGTTTTCTTTTCCCATTTATCTTCTTATTTTTGTTTCTTTTTATGCGCCCCCCCTAGAAGAAATGCTTATTCATGGGAAAGCTAGGTACATATTAAAGAAAAGAACTAATTTTATCATCGATATGAACTGCAGAAGAACTTAGAGCAAAGAGGAAGAAACAGCTCAAGAAAGATACAGCTTCAAAAATTAAGTCTCTGGTTGAAGAGGTATGCATAATTTTATAAAGGTTCTTTTGCAATTTTAAGATCTTTAACACCAGAATTTGCAACCTAGAATATTAGAATAGTCTCCCCTTGTGTGTGTGTTGCTTATTGGTGGTGTCTGTCTGTACCTCCCTAGTGATCCGATTACACACTCAATGCTACGATTACTAGACTTTGATATTGAAAACTCAGTCTATCACTATTTGTTAAGAGACAATACCCTTGCTTTTTAAGAAATTCATTTTATTTTTTTCTCAGGGAAAATATGATAAACAATATGAACAGTCAGAGGAATTCAAGCAGGATCTCAAGGTCAAAGTTCGTGAACTATTAACAGAACAAGAATGGAGGAGAAGAAAAATGCAAATGAGGGTATGCTCTAATCCACCCTTTCCAAATTTTCACGTGTCTTTGAAAATGTTAGTAACAAGTCAGCGGGATCATTTGGAGATAATTTATTCCTTTTAAGTTATTCGATATTATTTAGATATCTGAGGAGGAAGGCAGATTGAAAAAGGATGAAGAGGAACAAAAAGAAATGTGGAAAAGAAAGCGTGAACACGAGGAGGAATGGGAAGGAACACGAGAGAAGAGGGTTAGTTTTCTATGACTTCATCTTTAAACTTCATTTTATACATCAAACCTTTGGCTAAAGCATTTTTTTTTCTGATGTGTTTCTTTGATATCTACAATGAAGTTATAAAGATTTCCAGAATTTGGCAATATTTTGTTCACGTTCAACATATTCTTCTGGTTTTCTGTATTATGGTTATCTTTAAAGTGCCAGTATATCTGGTAAAATAATGAGATATTTATTAAGAATTTTTTAACATAAGTAACACCATCGCTGGGGATACAGTAGAAAATAGTTAAATGGTCTAGTAGTTATTACTAAAAAAATGATACATTGACAACCTTGTTCTAGCATACAACCCTTTTTCTTTGTCTAAAATTTCAACTTTTGTATGATATGACAATACCCTTTTTTATATTATCATAGAGTTTTTATATCATCATAGAGGTTGTATACTGAAGCAGGTTGTCAATGTATCATTCCTCTTATTACTAAGTTTAGTCACAACTGATGAGCAGCCTCTCCTCTCAACTGATACAAGGGTTCCGTTTTTAATTCTTGCACTTTAAGCCTACACCTGTCTTTTATCTGAAGCTGTTTAAAAGATAATCTGAATTTTATAGGCATGACTTGTTTTGATTCTTGCATTTACTTGCCTTGAAGCTGTTTAAATATTATCATGCTTTTTCATCGTCTGTTTAAAAAATAAGCTGAATTTTCTTGGCATGCCGTACTTTTTTCTTATAAATTAATGCAATTCATCATCAGGTATCCAGCTGGAGAGATTTTATGAAGGGTGGAAAGAAGGTGAGATATCTCGTATACTTGACTATTCCGTCTGACATGTATTGGAACTAAGATTAATAATATTATGTACCATTTTGTATGTTCGCAGAATAAGAAAGGGGAAATTCGCCCTCCGAAGCTTAAGACGGAGGACCCCAACAAATCCTACGTTCAAAGGCCTGTAAAAAGAGGTTAGGGGTATGGGTTCTACCATTTGTTAGAAGATGATGACAGCTATCAATTAAACCAGGAGTTCGAGAGAACTCATTGATGTAGGCTATCTTTTGTATCAGTTTGATTGTTACCTGTATACGATTTATGTTAATGGAATGTACACCTCCAGCGAATGAATGTCCCTTTTTCGTGGGATGCTAGGACGTCGTTACATCCCCATACTGACACATAGGAATTATTAAATATAAAAAACAAACTTATGACTACTGGCCATCCGCACTGAAGCATTGTAATGTTAGGTTAGACGTGTTTATGGAGAATTTCATTTATACGATGACAAATCAACGTTTGCGCACAAAGTAAGATGAAAAAACAGTGAGAAAAATTGAAGATTTTGTTTTTTGTATCCTATGAATGGATAAATAACTTTTATTTGTCGGCTGAAAACTCGATCATTAGCTACCAGGCACAGCAATAGTTAATATCAAAAGCGCAACTGGAAGATAAGTAAAAATACAGAGGTTTAACAGTGCAAAAAAAATGCAAAATCTATTATCAAAATTCACATTCTTCGTAGGACAATATTATCCACGCAAAAATTAATTGTACAAAGATGAAAATTACAGAGCAACACCTATGATACATGACCCTCCAAAGAAGATTTCTGATTTATATATCTCACCATCACATAAAAAAAAATATAACCCTCCTGTCCTCTTGATTAACAAAACCTCAACAATAGCCTAAGGGCAATAAAAAATATGTAAGAATAGAAGACAAAAATAGCCTTCATGACAGAACCATAACCTTGATTTGGTAACCTATGCTCAATTTACAAACGGGTGGGGGAACTGATAGCCTGGTCAAAGTAAACGTAGCGGTGGCTGCCAACCTTGCACACCGAGCGTGTATCTTATCAAGGCCTGCTGACGGAGTAGTGAGAACCAAAACTTTTGTGCGGGGATTAAGTTCACAGGTTCGGAGACTCCCGTAAATGGCATCATGCTATTTACAAAACACTAAAAACTAGGCTGATTAGCACGAGCCAGTAGGGCATAAATATTCTGGACACATTCTTTAATGATCGATCATTATATCCAAGCCAGCGAACCTCGGTCGTTTGTTACTGGGGGGCGGCCTCTAGTTGGTGTTGGTGGCCTGTTAGCATTCAACTCCTGTGTGCATTAATAAAAACGTGTTTATTTTACAATAAAAGCGCCATTGAAATCACATCAGCTCAAAATTATTAATAATTAAATATCTGCAACACTATTAAAAAACACTACTATTTAATGAAAAATATTTGAGGGAGTACCTGCATCCATGTATCTTCAATATGACGTTCTGGTGACGTTTCTGGTGAGGAAATTGCTGGTGGTAATGGATGAATCAGTTTAGGAACCACAACAAGGTCTCTACCCAAAACTAATATTGCCCCGGCATTATTTGCGGTACCTTTTGGAGCAAGCAGTGCCAACATTTAGATGAGAAGATAATCAAAGGAGTGAGAAAGTGCAATACAGAAGTCAATAACATACCACAATAATTTGTAGCTGAAAAAAGCGTGATCAAATGTCCCTGGGCAAAACGCTCAAACCCATCCATCACACATTCATGTGCACGAACAATTAGTTGAAGATCATTGTTGTTGCAAAATTCCATCACCCGATCAGGCTGAAGTAACAAATAATGATTAAATGATCACAAAAGATGTTCAAGAAGAATATCAGGTAAGATAAGTCAAAAATTACGATAGTCATTCAACAAGACCATGTGGAAAATTCCAAGTGACGGCATTCATTACAAACAGCTGTTAGGATATTACTTTCTATTTACATTTTTTTTTATTTCATCTACAAACACAAACAACCAAATTACTGAAGAAAATTGAAAAATTATTTCTAGAATGACAACAGGTAAGGAGCACTCACCCCAAAAGTAACTAATCCAGGACCTCTAGCATTTGGCCGCAGTCCTTCCACGCTGTCATTCTCTGTCGGATCAGACCTAGAAACAATTCATGATGTTATCAACCAGAAAGGCGAAACACAGTCACAATAAACTTGCAATAGCACACATGCACTAACCACAATAGATCCATAAGCACAATCGATCCCGCTTCCATTGGAATTGGACGCTGAATGTTTTCAATCTGCTCTACATGATTTATTGAACGACCAATACCACCATGCATGCAAATAATTTTTTTCTCAATTAAGGCTGCTAGAGGAAGCCAATTAAACAGCTTGTTTATCCTATGCCAGGTCCAAATTCCGTCTCTCTCACCCTGATAAGCAACAAACATGATTGTTGATGAGTTCAATATAAACAAGACATAATTTCTGGTACGTTAAATTCCTTACCATCCTCTCTATGCACTCAATTCGGAAACCAAAGAGTGCATTTATATCTGCAGCTTCATGATTTCCACGTATTAGATGTACGTTGTTGGGATACTCAACCTGTAATATTCACAGAACTATGCATAAACATGAGGCCACCAAACTTCACACAAAAACAGAGAAAGACAACCTAAACAATCAAGAGTACCTTTAAAGCAAGAAGAAGGGTTATAGTTTCCAAGCTGTGCTGTCCACGATCAACATAATCTCCTAGGAATAGATAATCGATATATCTGATAGTCGTTTATACAAAATTAGCAATAGAGAAAATCAAATGCCCAAGTAACTAGTATTATAATAGCCCTGTTGGTGTTATATTAACTAGATTAGATATAAATTATTTTACAGAAGATGTATTTTACAAATGAGATTAAATATTGTTCTATAAATAATCTAACTCCTGTATTTATACTAAAACCATGTCTATGAAAAGACAATTACAAACTTTGGGCGAACTACAATTAGAAAAATCTAGAAATCTGGAATAATTTTAATATGAATTGAAATAAAATCTAGAAAAATGCATTATATCATTGTAGTAAGGTTGGGATTTGGTGACCGGTTGATCATAGTTTTGAATCCAGGAACAACCTTTTTCCATATACAAGACAATGACTTCCCCCCTTAACTTCACACAACAAGAAGCCTTCTACATTTAGTTTAAAGGGAATACGCGAATCATGCATTTTTTTGCTAACTAGGCATGCAAGACAAATTACTACACCCCACCAAGAAGCATAATTCTGGCAGACTAGAATGAGGTAATTGGGGGAAGAAAAACCAAAAAAATTAGATCCAATTTTGTGAAATGACTTGTAAGTTAAGGATTGTCTCCACTTATGTATTGTAAATCATTCTTATGTTTAGTTAACATGAGATCTCCAATACACTCTTCTCACGTCGAGACATGTACATATTGTGCACGGATCTAGATATTCGTGGGTGGTCCAATAATGGCCCGATAACGAGATTTGATGAGTCTATCGAACCACCCATGAATATCTAAACCCACACACGAGATATACATTCCTTGACACAATGGGGTATGTTAGAGATCGCACATCAACTTAAGATAATGTCAATTTATAGTATATAAGTGGAGCAATCCTCACCTTACAAGTCGGTTTTGTAAGAATGAGTTAGACTTCAACTTACTTCTTAATATGATATAAGAACCTATCAAAATAAGGTTTGATGACCCTATTGTGTCACCCACAAATATCTAGTTCAATGCTTGAGATGTATATGCCTCGAGGTGAGGGGAGTGTGTTGGAGATTCTACGTCGACTAGAGATTAAGCCAATTTACAGTATATAAGTGGGGGTAATCCTTCCCTAACACGCCAGTTTTGTAAGAATGAGTTAAGCTTAAAAATCAAATGAGACATCTATATACTGTAAAAATTGCTCAAAGATTTCAACAATGCACCAAGAATAAACAACTACAGAAACAAAATGGTGGTAAATATAGAAAGCTGGTTGTGGTTTTGATTGAACATCTTTTACATCAACAAACAAGCCCAAATAAAATAACTGCCCTTATTGACCCAGAATAGCCAGCTAAATGAATAGTTGTCACTATCAGTGGCGGACCCAAGAACAGTGCGGACTATATATAAAAAAATATATATTATCATATAATATAATGGGTCTGCTCAATTTTTACACAGATTTTTATATTAATATATGAACTTGTCACTTGATAGTGGGGTCAATATATAAATTAAAAGTTGCAAAACGTGAAAATTTAACTTATTTAATTGTAAATTCACAAAATGACAGGGTGCAACTGCCCACCCTCATCTATATATGGGTCTGCCACTAGCAACATGATGCCACTATAACCATATCCATTATAAACAAATAACCATTAATGGAAGCTATGAAACTTACGCAATGTCACCAGCAGTTGATGGTGCACCATACTCGTCAAAAAGGCGCATGAGATCACCAAACTGTCCATGTAGATCACCAAATATTTTAATTGGTGCCCTAAGTTGTAAAACACTTGGTTCACCAGAAAATATCCGCTCAGCACTGTCACAAAGATCAGCAATTTCATTACAATCCAAAAAAAACTGTCGCCGTACTGGTGGTTTCCATCCACGAGGCTTTAAGAGGTGTGCAATGACCTGTAAAAGTGAGGAAAATCCATTACAAACAATTCTGAATCTGAATACAAGCCAAAGCAAGAATGCTTCGCAATCCAACAAAAGAGAATATAAATGTAAACATAGACAGAAACCCCCTAAAAATAATAATCCAAAAAATGCAATGCGGAGTAAGCAATGGAAATGAATGAAAGATTAATAAACTTGACCAACCAAGTGACAAATTACAAAGTATTTTTTCTAATATTTTTAATATGAAATACAATTATTTTATGTTCATTTGATAACTCGTTGTAGAGATGAATCTGTACCTTTTTCGGTACACTGTTGATAGACATCTGCCGATCTAATAACTTCCTGGCAGCAGTTGCACTTTCTGGAGTCCCATAACTAACCCGCCTGCCTTCATTTTCAAATTGATCAATTGAAAGCTGTCTAACCATGCCACCTAATGCACCGCCAGTCTCTGCAGCAACAACCACCTGGAGAAAATTCAACACAACAAAAAAATGTGCCTAAATACTTTATGTAAACTTCTCCGCAGAATACACTTTCCCTGTTAATGAAAATATATTACGCACAGCTCTGTGATGCAGCCGAACTCCACCAGGGGTAACGTTATTTGCACCAGCAGAATCAGGCTTGATCAAGGAAGATGTTTGTTTCCCACTTGGGGTAGCCTCTGCCCCACGGTCTCTATCAGGCACTTCAGCCTCTCCATTCTCCTGCCGTGCCTTGGCAGCAGCCAGTGCTGCACTGATAGCTTCAGCTTCTGCAGCTGATGCTTCAACCAGATACTCCACACCTTTAGCAGTTCGCCTGTTCAAAGTCCTTCAGATGAATGAAGCCAAACAAGTAACACAAAATACTTGCCCAATAAAATGAAAACAGCTATTATACCGAGGTCCCTGAAGCATGGCATTTTCGGTGCTGATATCTGTATAAATGTCACCATTCATTGGGGGTGCAACTGGATTTCCCAAAACAACAGAGCCATCAGCAGCTGCCTCAGGAATTGCTTGCCTCGTTCTATCATCAACAAATCCATATCGTCCAGGTAAGCGCCCAGCTTGTACATTAGATGCAGCTGCAGCAGCAGCAGCATGTGAAGCAGCAGCGGTTGTTTCAGCAGCTGCAAGATCTTCAGCAACAAGTAGGTCATCTAGCAAGACTCCTGAAGCATAAACACAATACATTGCAGTCAGTCCAGCTCTTGAAGTTATGAATTGATTAGATAATTAAACTATCATACAATAAAATTTAAAGTATATGTATTTACTAAAAACGATTACAACAAACATAAAGCTAGTAAATACATCAGATGAAGTCGTACATTTCAGCTTGCAAGATGAACATGGATTGAAGGACCATTTTCATGAACAGTAGTAATTGGGGCAAAACTTTTATCCACTTGATCAAAAGGAAAATCACTTTCGTTGTTAGAGAAAGTTGATAAAATAAATCTTAGGCTAAAGCAACTTTAAAGTTAAAGCTCAATAACTTCATAAATTTAAAAAATAAAAGTCATTTGAGAGCTTTAACTTGAAACCTTGTAAAACTAAAAAAATAACAATTTGTCCTTCCTTGGCTAATTCTTGATGAGAGGGAGAGTAAGGCTAAGAAGGTGTAAAACTTATTTTTAAAAACCCTTTCAGTTAGCTTTTTTTTTCAAAAGTTACTCCCTCCTTTTTTCTTTAAAAATTAAGATCCTTAATTTTTTATGACTTCTTCAAATGTCTTTTGCCCAATTTCTCTTATAGAAAAGGAAAGCTAGGAAAAAACTAGGTAAAACACAATCATGGTCAAATTATATCATAAATCTGTAATCCCAGATCACGAGGTTTGTTTTTCATCTAAGAAGAAATTATCCAGCAATTCAGATTATTGGAATTTTCTCTCACCTAGTTTTATTATATAACAGAACATGTAAATCAAAGATAACAGAAAAATAATCTCATGCAGTATTTGTAAGTAGGAGCACAAAGTAATAATTTGATAAAAAAATATCAAATTTCTTTTTCTGCTGAAGTGGTAAAAATATCATATGATATCAATCAAATTGGAAATAAAATTCAGTAGGATGAACCCACAAAATGTTATATTTATATCTTACCCCCACGTAAACCACCATAAATAAAAATTAAGTCACCAACTGCAGCAGCTGCATGCCTACAACGTCGAGTCAACTCTACTGCAGCATCTCCTCCTGCTGCATCAGCACTGTACCTACCAGTTCTTGGACTGGTAACAACAGATTTCGTATCACACCAAACACCAGCAGCAGTGTCCAATACTATAAACAGGAAAAGGAATCCAAAAATACAGCTTAAATTAGAATAATGCTAAAAGTTGCCTCCAAGTAAAAATAAATTAAAATAATAGTCCATTAACACACAATCCATGTTATATCAAAAAAAGCACAGAAGTAGTGAACAAACAAAAACTTTAAGCTACACCATGATCAGCACCTGCAACACTTGATGAGTCTTCTACCATCCTTCCTCCACCAAGAGCCCCACCAGACACATGGAGCCTTGCATTGACAAATACCTATAATCATTAAATTAAGCATGATCCCTGAATGTATATTCAACTATGAAAAATGAGAATAAAATAAAATAAACTGAATCAAACCGCTGCATGCTGGTATCTTGATGATGGTGAGACACCTGGGGCAATTGCCCATTCCCAACGACCATCTCTATGTTTAGCAAGTCCATATGCACTTGCCAATGGCTGCAAACACAAGTGGTAAAATGATATTCTCAGCAAAGTATAGGAAGAAATAATTCAGCCACAACAAATAACTGACATTAAATAGGAATAAAATTAGAGTCAGTCTGAATAAGGATGGGCCCAAAACAGAAAGCAACAATGATAGGAGCAATTGCCTGCCAACATTTGAACTCAAACATAAAATGATCACAACTATGAATGCCATTTGTAAATAATTGAATTCTACAATCAGGTAAGAAAAGCTACTGGAACTTGAACACTCAATAACTCAAAAAGCACTCCAGTAGTTTTGGAATGTTTGAATGTTTCTCATCATTTAAATGCAAACATCAATATGAAAAACATTCAATTAACCATTAACAGATTTTGTTCTATTATGGACCAGTTTCATTAAACTTAAAATAAGTGTTTCTGAAATAAATTAAGAAAATCACTAACTTAATATGCAGATAGGATTTACTACTTTAAAAAGCAGAAAACTGTTTATTTTTAAAATAAACAGATTAGATAAACACATTAAAAGGTAAAAAAAATCTGCTTATTTTATTAAAAAAACTTATTTTAAAAAATAAAGCACAAACAAACTCAATCCTATATAAAGGAAAGTCGAATACTAGAAATATATAAAAAAATAGAAGTCTCATGAATCAACAGAATGAATAGATAATAACTCACAACACTATTGGCATCTCTCCCTCCACAGAGCAGAAGAAGTCCATCCGAGCGTGCACTTGCAGTTGCGTACCTAGTCATGATTAAATGGAAATTAAGACAATCACACCATGACAAGTTGCACCAAACAATAGCCAACTTCATAAATATATGGTAAGTCTACACTACACATAATCCATTTGCTTATATGTTCTAAGGTAAGATATTTAAGTGTTCTCTTGTACTGATGAAAAGAAAGCAATAATGAGATAACTTCCTTTCAGAGAACAGTAATACTAAAGCTATTCAAAACTACCAAATTAAGATGAAGGTTCAATTCAAACAACCCCACTTGAGCTGCAGTTTAACTCTAGTTTTCGTACATAAAACCAACTAGAAGAGGAATGTGAGCCTACTCTATAATCACATTGCTCACACAAGGAATAAAGATTAAAGCAAACCCCAAATAACACCACAGTCCAACTTTACAAAGTAATAATAAACAAATGGACATTATTGCCACATGGAAAGACTACTTAATATTTCTGACAATTCAACTTTCATTAATTTTTGTATATTTATAGCCAAATTTTACTTGAAGAAAAGAGAGCGGGTGAAAAATATCAAATCCAGGACTTGACATGAAAATATTAAAAAAACTATGAATATGAAACCAATTTAATGAATAAAAAATAGATCTATAAAATCATCATTTAAATCAATTAATATAAAAGCAAACTGGAATGAAGTGTTTGATTTAGCCACTTAACAGTTTGGCTAATGCAGACAGTCTTCACAACGTATTTCATGATGTCAAAGGGTAAAAAGTACAGAAACCCTATCACGTGTTTTTAAGAATTTAAAATTATTGTGCAGATAGGGACAACAAAATATCAGTCAAATAAAGTAGAATTCATGGAGGTAGAAGCACACATGCATGGAGGTGGACCCTCTCCTTCTGGCTCTAACTTGCGCCATTCATAAGGCTTGGCAGCTGTGTCCAAGGCCCATACATCCGCCAAAGGTCTCTTTCCTGGAAAGCAAAGACCAAGAAGTGTGACACCCAATAAATTTTTACTCACAAAAACAACCAAGGCACACATTGCAAAAGGAGTGGCATTTGAATAGTTACCATCATTGCCTCCAATTGCCATTAGATACCTCTGCCCCACCAAAGCCATTACATGTCCATAACGTGGTCCGGGTCCAGGGCCCTGAACAGACACTCTACATGAAATTCAAAACCCTAGATTAGATAAATAACATTGGTCACATTAAGTCGATAAGGGAAAAAACACAGGTTACAATCCAAACCTATGCCAGCGTGGCCATTGCTGAGTTAGATCAAGAACATGAAGGTCCTCAGCTGACAAACCAGCAGGACCAATGCCACCCTGTGTAACATTGCAATATTCCCTTATGAAGTAAGCTAATCATTTAAAGAAAGGAAATAAGTTCAGAAACAATAAGATACCCTTTTCATGCTACCTGAATAACCACCATAGTTCCCACAGCAGTCGCCACATGTGCTGCCCTTGGAGTCGGAGGTTCTCCAAAGGGAGTTAACCTGCATGATATTTCCCTTATCAAGCACTGATGCAAAGTAGGTAAGTCTATAAAAACACTAATTAAGTCTTAAAGGAGGTGAGAAAGAATGAATTGGTTAAGCTCACCTAGACCATTTATTAGTCAAGACATCATAACAGTGGACATCAGCTGTGGCACCAGCTAAACCTGAAAAGCAAATCATATACCATGATAAATTTTAAGAAAACACATTATAACACTCAATTGTTAAAGGTAATTAATGCCATTTTATCACAGAAGAAGCTCCTCTACTCCAATCAAAATGAACTCTTCTTAAAAGGGAAACATGCAAAAATCTATATAAATTATAGCTTGTCTTGTACCACTCCTCTCAGGAAGATCCGCAGATGTAGTCAATTACTAAATAATCAAGAATGTTGGTGTGAAATCAAGGTTTTTTACCAACATCGATATGCACCACAAAAATAAGACATTGTTCTGAACATTTTTCTACTAGGATGACTAATTTTGAGATTTAAGGAACAAAAACCATTTGGCGCTTCAAATGAATAAAAACACGATATAGGGTGTGGAAACAATAATCGATTATTACTTCCATGAACTACTACTTACTTAGAACATTATTTGAAATGTATACTTTTCACAACACATACTGAAACAGAACCATTCTTTCTTTAATAAAACAGGGTTCATTGAGCTCCTTATACCACTGAACCAAAGATAACACTTCATATGGTTTATCATATATGATAACCAAAAATATTATATGAAAAATGAAAGGTATCAATCGAAACTCATTGACACATTCACGGACCTCCACCTCCTAAGTGCTTAGCTTTTAGCCCTTTAGTAGAGTTGGTCTTGATAAGGTACCAAAGCTTTTACAGTTCTACTACCACGTGGCCAAGAATTCAATCCTTGCCAGTTGCAATCACCATTCTCCAAAATTAGAGTAATTTATAAGTAAATTGAATTTGTGCATTGTCTAAAATTCAAAAGTGAGATTCTCTTGCTTGTAGGGCGCGTTAGATATAAAACCATCCATGGCCTTCCACCCAAGAGAGCTTATCTGCTAGGTGCATTAGTTCTTGACATCTTGTTTGAGTGAATGCAATTGCTATGAAGTGGAACCGAACAGACACTAACAAAAGTGTTCTCTACGACATATTTTTCCTTTACTTATTGTTCCCCTCAAAAATAGGAAAACAAGTGAGATTTATGGAAAGTCTTGTAAATAATTTTTTATGACATTTCAAATGACAAACAACCATAAAACAGAAACAAAGTTGTGATATAAATAATTCAATTCATTCCATTTAATTGCATCGCACAAACTCATTTTTTCCCTAAGATTGGGAATGAAATATTTGCAAAGAAGTAGGAGTTTCACTTAATATATAGAAAACAAGATAAACTAGACTGAGGTGGTTAGATCATGAGAGCAAAAGAACAACAAAGGCTAATGAGAAAAGTAAATCAAATTGAAGATAGTTTCATTAAAAGGGGTAAAGAAAATCCAAAGAAAACTCTACAATGGTTTTACTTCAAAACACATCAAGCATGCAAAGCCTGTAGTTAACAAACTAACAATACCAAAACTCAATTCTCAGCCACAAAAATACGGAGGAATGTTATATTAACTTCATAACATATGCTGGGGAAAATGAAACCAAGGTATAATAATTAAATACATACGTATGCCCGCATTTCCAGCAGATGAAGGAGTCCCTGAAGCGGCAGAATTTCCTTCAAGAGCAGTGGCACCGCCGAACAAAATCAGCCTCGGGCCAATGTACCCCGACGTCCCCTCCTCTCCGACCGCCGCCACCGCCGTCAATGTGTGGCCGCACCTCGGCCCCGGTCCGTCCTCTTTCTTCTCCAAAATTGCATTCACCACAGTATAAGTTGGCGCCAGCCTCGGTCCACCCGACGGACTCTGCGGCGCCGCAGCAGGCGCCGGAGATCCGCCTCCAGACGACGGAGGCTCCTCTAGCTGCTCTCCTTCCGTCTCAGCCGACGGCGGAGCAGCGGCGGCGTGGTTCTGCACAGCCGGATCGTGATCGGTCTCCGGCACCATCGAGGAATCGACATCCATTGCTTCAACCCTAAGATTCGAGCAATTTCAAAAGATCGGAGCTAAAATTCCGGCGAAATCAAATTTCGAACCAACATTTGAATTCGCTTCGCGGAATCCGAACGCCTCAAACGAACTCTCTACCTTCAATAACACGCACAGCGAACAAATAAGCCAACAAAATCAATGTTCTCAATAGAAAAGCCTCGGCTCGGACGATTCTCCAATTCGAAGACGAAAATCCGAAACGAGAAAATTTCAGAAACAGTAACCAGCGAAAGGAAATTAGTCTCTAGGTTTTCTCTCTCTCTTCTTTCTCTCTCTTCTGCGTTGAAAGTTGAAACTCTGAGAAAAGAAAAGAAAAAGAAGCGGTCGAAGAAACGGGGACGGAGACAATATCGAAACCACAGCAACAACGAAAAACACACACTCGCAGCCCCAAAGCCGAAAAAGGAAAAAAATTAAAATAAATAAATAATTCAAACACTTTCTTTGGGGTTGAGTTGAAGGTGTTGTGTCTTTCTCTCTCTAGAATTTATTTTTATTTGCCTTTTTGGTTTTCTACTTTTTATATAAAATATTTTTTTATTGTGTATATTCTGTTTTTTTAGAAAAGTTTAGAGGGTGACCCAAATGAACCGATTGGGACGTGTAGAGAGGGGCTAGCGGTGGCGGCCCCCGTCTCACGGCGGAGAATGGGAAATGGGTTACCGGGGATTGCTTAAACCGTTTATTTAACGGCTCAGTTAGCAAAGCTGAATGTGAAAGCACGCGCTGAAGAAAGCGCTATGCTGCTATATATTGCTTTTGATTCTCTCTGTCATGTGTGTTGTTGGGTTGTGAGTAAGTATGCTTCTCTTCGTTGTTATTATTAACCTGCACCTGAATTGATACCCTTTTTGACTCTTTTTCTATACACATGTTTGCCTGTTTGGATAGCTGGTACCATCTACTAAAATATTACTATTCAACAAAAATGAAGTTGCGCATTAAAATTTGAATATGTGGGTTCATATGGTGAAATACCAAATCATTTATTCTCTTTTGATTTTATAGTAAAAGTTTTGAAAATTTGAGAGAGTGAATGTATGTGGAGTTTGAGAGAAAAAATGTAAAAAATATGAAATACTAAATCTGATTGTGTTTGGAATTGAGAATAAAATGTGAGAAATTGAGAGAGTAGATATTTAAATATTTGTGAGAAAAATATAAAAGATTAATTATGTTCAGATTGAAATACCTTAAAAGTGAATATATAAAAAAATTGTGATTTAAAATTAATCGGTTCACAACCATTTATCTTAATTTATATAATTATTTTAATTTAATATTTTATTATTAAATTGAGTTGTTAATTGCTTGTATGAGAAAACAAAAATAGGTGTTAAATGCTTTTTTTTCCTTCTAAAAAAAAGTACAATACACATAATAAATATATTCAACTTTGTGTAAATCATGCTTGAAAGTTCTTGTGCCGGTGTGGGTCGTATAAATGATGTAATGTCTCGGTCTTTATTATTGGACCGATCGAGGTTAAGGTTCACGTCGTCCATAAGGTCGATCGACAATACAAGTCCAATTATGTTCAATCAAGGTCAGCGAAGCTAATCCATGATTAAGAGCTAGGTAATGCAACCCTAAACGCAGTACAACTCTTTAACCTGACCCAATAAGGAAAGTCCACCATAGATAATATAAATAACACATATTCCAAGAATCAGGTTTCGTCATTATATACGGTGCTCTGAAAACCGAGTACCTAACGTCTTTGCTGACTTGAGCGTCAGAGTGCATTCTGCAGATACCATCCGAGTCTGGATTACAAGAAACCCAAAAATCAAGATTAGGAAAGAAGAGCGAAAAATTTACAAGGAAGGGAGCTGAAGGACCATACATACGACTGACAGACAAAGAAAAAAGAATCCTCTTAAAACTTCTCTATACCCCAACTCCTCTGCTGGAACAATTCTTTGATAAAGTTACAATTCAAATTACACTATTATGGTGCTTTGTGCGAGGGAAGCAAACCTTCCTAAATGAATGGATTCACTATAAAATATTAATGTTTTATATAAAAATAAAAATAAATGTCATATAATTACAAAATAGTTTATGTATTATTAAATTAAAATTATTTATACAACAAATATTAAATAATTCTTATATTTTTAATACATTTAATTTAAATTAAAATTAATATTACAATAACATGAAATTAAAACCTGGCTTCTCATTGTCTGTAATTTTCTATTTTCAGTTAATTTATAACAATTATTAATTGTATTCTGTAGAAAATGAGATTTTTTTATCATTTTTATATAACGCTAATTTCCAGAATAAATAATTTTTATTATATAAAATGTCTTTTAGATTTATAAAAGTTCATATAAATTATTATTTACAGTTGCTCTTCAGTTACTAATGATTTTAAAAAATACTGAAAATTACGTAAAATAAAGTTGGCACGAAAAAAGTTATAAAGTGAATATGACATAAAAGAAATTATAATATACAAATAAAAATGTGATAAAGTTGAGAGAAGTATTACTATTGTGAAAAGAACAGCAAAATGTACATCCTTAATATATATATATATATATATATATATAAATAATAATAAAGAATATTTTTTATTTAATCAATGGTTATATTAATTAAAAATAATTTAGTAGACCTATTTAATTGAGATTTCAAAAAAAGTTAAAAGATTTTTTTTTAAAGTCTGTGGTGGTTTTTAATCTAAATTTTAAAATATTAAAATAATCAAATGGTATTGAACACGACTATCGGGATATTTTTAGAACATTAAATATTCGAATTATGTTTTAAAAGAATAAAACACTCATCCTACAAAATTTAATCTATTATTTTGTTATTTGACTTTTTGTGAATTTTGTATAAACTTTTATTTGTGCATATAAATATTCTTTTTGTGTATATTAATTTTTTTATTCTCATTTAAATTATTTTTTTCAATCAATCTCAGCAGTGATAGCAAAAAAATTGTTTTTTCAATTTCCAAATTTTCTCATCCACCTGAGTAATTGTTTTATGTCATTCACATGGATAAATTTGTGTTCTTCAATTTCAAACATTTTCTCATCCACCTGAGTAATTGTTTTATGTCATCTACATGGATTAAATAGTAATAAAGGAAGTAGGTCAAATAATAATTAACTATATGAATTAAGGACGAGGAACTTAATTTTAATAAAATAATTATAAGTTTAAGATGTTATTTGATTATAAATAGAACTGATAAACCCTAAAAAACGAACAATATATTCGGTGTTCTAATAAAAGAGATCATTATATAATTTAAAGGAGAGACAGAATAGTTATTACTGGTATTACATTATTTAATTTCTTTATGCTACTACACCTGATTAGGTATTGATATTTTATATTTTAATTAACATTTATTCCTTTTAATTATTTATGTTTGTTTTCTTTACCCAATAATTAATTTGTTGAAGGCAATTATTATAAAATATAATTAAAAATATTAAAACAAAATTACTTTAATTTTTTTATTAAGATTAATGAAAGTTATAAAGTTGATTTCTTTATTAAACACGCATATATATATACACATATTATTATTGTGTTAATAAAATTATAAATAGTTAATGAAAATAATAAAATTATTTTTTTATAAATAGTTTCATGTGCATACAATTTTGGGTCTCCCTAAATTGTCTTTGTAGCGTCACAGTTAACTATCTAAATTTACACTACCGGTATAACCAGGACTAAATAGTACCTGAAACTGATTGTACAATTGTTGACGTGTAAGTGATCTTTTTGCTCCTTCCTTTAAGTTTCCTTCCTCGATTGCTGGTGCTCGGTTTGGGTTGACATAAAAAAGGTACTCTAACGATTAAGTAAGCACTATGTAAAGAGTGTATGTTTGTAAATTGATTAAAGTGTACCTTACACCTCTGTAGAGGATTTATTTATAGTGTTTAGTCGAGGGGCCCTTGCTGTGATAGGCTGAATCAATCAAATATCAATTGCTAACTAATTTATAGCATGTCATCGATTTATAGGGAGGTACATTGGTATATTAAAGAATATCTGGAATATATTTTAGTTGATCAATGTTTGGTTGATTTCTCATAACATAATTTGGGATCTTATTATTACTCATCAAGAGCTCTTTGTAACTGTCATTGTCACTCCTGTCATTATTAGCTTCAAAGTACGTTTAAACACGATTGGTCGGTCATCGTGGCCGAGTGACTAACTCGTCTAATACTGACTAGTACACTTGCCCCTTAGACTTGAAGAATCGCTAGTTTCTGAAGAGTCGAGATGTGACCATTGGGTGCCCCGAGGTGAGATCTGACTTGTGCTTTTTTGAAACGTTGTTTATTGGACACTATTCAATCCAAACGATCTAACGGTCCCTGATCCGTGCTGGTTCATATGCCAAGTGTTGGGTACCCTTAGATGTGAAGTGATCTAACAGTCCGAGAGGTGACTTTTCGTATTCTTTATCCTTTTTGGGGTTTTATAAATAGAAGTGTTTGTGAACGTTGATGAGTTTGTTGTTTTATCTTCTATGCTAGAGTTCATCAAGCATGATCCGAGTGCCGAGTCTCAAGCAATTCCTTGTCTTTTCCATTTTTTACTCAAAAGGGTTAGTAATGTCTTCCCTTATTGAGTCTTCAAGATCTATCGTGAATCTTGAGTCTTCTGAACCTACACACTCCGCATCTGGTGGCATGAAAAATAATTTGGACCATTTGATCGATGTTGTGTCTGATATTCCTGACTATGAGTGGGTTGACCCACGCATATTAGACGTCGCTACTTGCTTTAGAGGTCCTACCGCTTTAAATGGTTTTTTTTGTCTAAAGTGTCCATTTTGAAACCTAACGCTCCCTCGGATGCGGTTGCAGCTGATAGTTGCAATCACTCCAACCGAGTCTGTCATGGTCGGGAGAATTCTCCTCAAGAGTTTTTTTATGTATATATTACTTTTCTCAATGATTTACATGTCACTCTTCCATTTGATGAGTTTACGATGGGGGTCCTTCAGATCCTCAATGTTGCCCCAACTCAATTGCATCCCAATTCATGGGTAGCCCTTCAAGCCTTTAAAGCGATTTGTGTATTTTTAGGTTGAGGCAAACTCCTCAATGCTTCCTTTTCTATTATAATTCTCGTTCAAACTTACCCCCGTGAGTTGGTTATCCTTGACTAGTCGTCTAGGTAGCATCCGTTTTGCTCCTTACACCTTGTCCTATAAACACTTTAAAGAGAGGTATTTTAAAGTTTTTATCGAATCAAACGAGAAACCATAATTTTACGATTCCGAAGGGAGGTCGAAGTTCCCGTTTCAATGGACTCCGAATCCTAGACGTTACGTCTCCTGGGTGAGGTCCTCAATGACTCCCCAAGATAAAGAAATCTTTTTCATTCTCGACCAACTTCCCAATAGGAGTGGCAATGCGGGTTGGCCCGCCCCACATAGGCATGTCCTACTTTGACCCGCAAAATGCAAGTTGATTCACCCCGGGCTAGGAGTGGGGACTCATTTCACTGGCTCGCCTCGGATAAGAAGTAACCTGCGGGCCTACGGGCCAACCCACATAAGTTTTTTTCTTTCAAAAATTAAAATTTCATTAATTATAAAAATAAATCATTTTTACTACTGAAAAATTCAAGTATGAGGGTTGTTAGAAGGCTTGATTAAAAATAATTAAAGTTTTGTTTTGCATGTAGTTTTTCAAATATATGTATGTAAATGTATAAGAGTATTTTATCAAAGTTTTGCTACAAAATATTTTGATGAAGATGACTAATTTTTTAACTATTCTATTGAAATATCTTTTTTATATTATTTTTTTATTAACAAATTTTAAATATAAGACTTTACTTAAAACTAAATCCACTGTCACTCTTAATACTAACTCATTTAGATTATTAAAATAAAACATTCATTTTTTTAGTACATTAAATTCAATTTTTTAAAAATAAAACAAAAAAAAGTTACGTTGCAATAATGGATGAATGAGATATGATTTTTTTTACAAAAAAATAATTAAATAATTATTTTTTTATTTATGCGGGTCAGCGAGACAACTCGCCCTGCCCCACTGTTTGCTTGCACGGGTTATAAGTTATGCGAGGCGGGCCAAAACAAGTAAGCTGGCTAGATTAGTGAGCCCGCCTGCACTTTTTAATAATGGGTCGTGGGCCGGTCCGCATGGCTCACCCCGCATTGCCACCCTTACATCCCAACAGGCTTCCAACTAGGAAGTTTGTTTCCTTGTTTGACTCGTCCAAGAGGTGGACGGATTTGACCGGTATGTCACATTTCAATGTATGTACAACTTTATTCGACATATTGACTGGATTGTTAATTCTTTTGTGTCTTGGAGAAATAATGTCTCATGTCGACCCATGATCGACAAAATATTTAAAGCAGTTGAAACGTCAAGCGCCAAAAGATTTCGTTGAAGGTACTTGGTGCGGGAACCTCGTCCCCGGTCGTTGAAGTGGTGCCTTCTAAGACAACCGTGCCTCCTCTTAGCTTGAGAAAAATGGGTCGTTCGGGCAAGATATCCCAGCCTCAAGTGGATATCAGGTCGTCTTCCACACCCTCAATATTGGGCAGTTGTCTACAGTTAGCCCAAGTTGTTCAAATCGGGATGACACCTGAAGAAGAAAGCATATTAACCGTTATCTCGACAGATGACTTGGTAGAGGGACTGATTGAGATGCTAAGTCGCTCCCTGGTGGTGACCCATATATTGGGGGCAAACTAAAGAGGAACTTGGTCGCTGTGGTGGCTGATGACTTTTTACGTCAAGTGCACTGCATTGTCATAAGTAATAATTTGTTCTTAAAAACGGATATCGATCCTACAAGGAACAATTGAAATATCAAGTACAATGCTTGCTAAATATAAAACAGAACAATAAAAAGTGTCTTGGAAATGATCAATAAGAAAACATACAAAGAATTGGTTGCTTCAAGTTGGGAAAATAGGGAATATGTTTCATCTCTCTCACTCTCATGTATTTTGATTAGAATGTTAATATTAAGTTCTTTGATTGAAATTGATGCCCGTAAAATTCATTTATATCGATCTCTCGCATATAAACATATAAAATTATTAAGAATGTTTCCTAAATATCGATCTCTCGCACACTTATGAAAACAACTTAGAGTCTCACTCAAACGTTAATAGCAATTAACATTTCAAGTCTATCTCTAGCACTCAAATATGTTATGTATTGTTGTTCAGGTTAGAACCCTAAAAATACCTCTCAGTTAGATTTAAGATTCTAGATCAAAAGTGAGAAACAAAACAACAATATCAATACTCAATCAAGAACAAAATATTATATCATATTTAAATATCACCTCAATACATAAAAGCTCGAACAAATTACTTTCAATCTCAAAGGGTAGAATTAGTCACTCATACTTCTAGCACCTTCCATTCTTCCAATTGGTTACAAATCACTCAATGATGTTTTCCTTTCAATCTAGCACACTAGGATTAATTCTTTAGCCCCCTATTTAGCCTAATTTAATAGGGTTAGGTGACTTCCTGCGTTGTGTTGATGGGCTGGTTCATAAAACATAAAATTAGCCTAATTAATCTGATGCATTCTCACAGGCATTATTTTTCAAAAACTTCACGGGAGTATTTTTCTCTTTTTATGCATTTCTAAGCCTTCCAGTTTTCTCCTTTTAGCTTATATCATTCTTCTTTAGTCCAAATCTCAATTTTTTCCTAAAAACCTGAAATTAACACCAAATATGGGAATAAATTGCTCTTATTCAAATAAAGATCATAAAAATGTAAAAATATATAAATTCATAAATTAAGGATTATTTTATATGTATTTTAGCAATTAATACTCATAAGTGTCTATATTTTAATATAAAATATTACTGAAATTAGGCACTTATCAATGGTGGACCCATATTTCTTCGCTAGGGTTTTGAAATTGTCCATCAAGTTTGGTGGGAGTTGGGTAAACCAACTGAGTGCCTCTTCTTGGAAAAAAAATGGGGAAAACCTTACATCACACGACTTTGTTTTTAGTATAGAGATTTATCTGCGTCTTGTAAATGTTAAGGTGCTCGTCAGGATCTGTGGAGCCATCATAGAGTTGATGCTAAATCCCTTCCATTTGTAGGGGAGTTGTGCTTCCATAATCTCATCGGTAGAAGGATGTCCTTTGGGATCCTTGTCATGTGGATCCGCTCGAGAACTTTGATGAGTTTGCGTCTGAGTTGTCGTCGTCTTCTCCTTGTTGTAAGTGTGATCACCCAATCGAGATTGATCTTCTCGTTCGGTTCCATCAAGTTGTTGCTTCAACTCTTTATTCTTCTCTTTGAGAAGAAGCACCTCCTCCTCATTCCTTCGCTGATCTTCGATGCCTTTTTGACTCATCTACTCCATTTGTGTTTGGAGTGCTTGAATTATTGCAATTTGCTCTTCAGTGACCCGATCATGGTTGATTGTGTTCCTTGTTAACACCATTGTTACTTATATGAAATTAATTGCTATCTCAGCTCCATGGTGGACGCTAATTGTACCTGTATAGGCAAAGATGACCTATATAGTACCTGGAACTGGTTGTACAATTGTTGGCGTGTCGATGATCTTCTCACTTCTCTCTTCAAGTCTCCTTCCTCAATTGTTAGTGTTCGGTCGGGGTTGACATGAAAAAGGTACTCCGACGATCAAGGAAGTACTCTGTAAAGAGTGTATGTTTGTAAACTGATTAAAACGTATCTTACACCTCTGTAAAGGGCTTATTTATAGTGTTTAGTCGTGGGTCCTTGTTGTGATGGACTGAATCAATCAAATATCAGTTACTAACTGATTTATAGTATGATCCCGATTTATATTTTAACACGGATGTGACCGAATGACTGACTCATCCAAACACAAAAGAACATATTAATAAAAAACATAAATGGATGGATTATTCCAAAATCGTGAACCCTAAACTTCAAATCTTAAACGCAACAAACTTACATTTTTAATAAAATAAGGTATAGAAGTCAATGTAAAAGCAATCAAGAGTCCATTTTTTTTACTAAAATAACGTATACAAATCAATTTAAAAGCAACAAGAGACTTACAGAAACTAAAATAAGACAAGATAATATATGTCAGAATTTAAAAGATAAACAAGTCAATTATGTTATATTAATTTCAAAATTTTGAAGGTTAGAAAAAAATAGTAATTACTATTTTTTAATATTGCACGCAATTTAATATATTATAATTATTAATTCTAAAATGTAAAATATTTATTGCCCTTAGAAATAAAATTCCTATTTATAATATATTAAAAAATATTTTATAATAATTTAATATTATAATATCAAAATTAATATGTTGAAAAAAAAATAAACTTTTAAGTTAAATATATTGTTTAATTAAAAAATACAATATTTAGGTAAAATATAAAATGATAAAAGTAAAAATTCTGTTTTATTAATCATACTAACTAATATTTAGTATTGCTCGTATTAAACTAAATATAATTCGCAGTATGGATTAAAAAGATGGTTGGAAAATATCATAAATTCAAAACTTATATATTTATGCAAGACTGAGAATAGACAGAGGCGTATTTGCAGAACTAAACATTTTTTAAGCTAAACTATTGAAAATTACAAAACTACAAGTGACCGTTCATTCCACAATTGTCATTTGCAACAAATTTCAACTAAATATAGATAAATTGTTAGAAAGAATAAATTAGAAAAAGTCTCGTTAGCCTTTCCTATTAGTCATTAATATCAGAAAGCAGTCCAAATAATTAGAAAACAGTGTCATTCAAAATTCAGGAATAAATCCTCTGCAACTTAAACATGAGACTTATGCAGGGCTTCTTCAGGTAACAAAACCCTGAAAACAGCATAATGATGGTTTAAGCTTTTCTGTCCTTGTAATCTGTGAACACTGCCCAAGGCACCCGCATTAGGATTTGGAAAAGCATAAAATATTCGTCTAATTCTCTGATGAACAAGGGCCATTGCACACCTGACATACAGTGGAAAGCAAATTAAGGTCAGCATGTCATAAAATAACTACTTCGGAAAAAGTTAGCTATTTGAAAGGGAAACTCAATGTAAACAAGGGCGAATCAGAATTAAAGAATTTCCTCTATTCTATGAATCAACAAGGGGAATTCCCTCATGCCATTCAAAAAGAAAGGAGAATCACTCAGAATGAATTGACAGCCTCTTTTCTTGATATTCCCCCTTCTTTGACGGGTGTAAACGAGGCCAATTTAGACCTCAAAGGAATTCACCAAATACATACAAATGATTCAAAGTTATAGAACTGTCTTGTCTATAAGCTTACATAGCGCATGGTTCCCAAACAAGATATATGTCATAACCAGTGCATAAGTACGGTCGCGCTGACGGCTGCCCAGAAGGCTGAGTGCAAGCATTCAATTTATCATCATCCACATCCTGAAACACCATAATTGAACACAAATAAAGCTTTTCACAAAATATATTCAACGCAATAATCAACACATATACTCCAGGGAAATGCCAATGGCGAATTAATGGATTTGGTGTGAGATGCTTCATTAGGGGTCTACATATGAACAATTCCTTATCATAGTTTTCACCCGGAGCATTATTTGGAAAGTTGTTTTGTAATGATATTAAACACACCAAGTAAAGATATGAACAATTGATTATCATGGTTCTACCTTCTTTGCCTTCTGCATAATATAATACTCTTAGAACTCGGGCTTAAAAAGAACCAACTTAAAAAGAACCTAATCCCGATCAATATCTGCTTAAAAAGGCCTAACTCAACATACACCTATCCACCCAAACAATATTGCAGGCTTGATAAAACCAGGAACACCGTGATCGGTTAAGGTCACAAGAAAACTCCATAAAGCTTACGACAGAATAAGTTACATGAACTCAAACTAAGAAAGTCACACAAGGAGTTTAGCGAGTTTTTAATATTTTTATTGGAGTGACGTGGTTAACACTAAAAACAGATGGTAGCTGCAATTGATTATTAAATTATACACCATCCAGATTCCTTAAATTATATCAGGTGTAGGCAAACTTACATTTCCACACACAGTTTTCTGTCTCTTTGCAGGAGAGCTAGTCCAAGAAGCATTCTCACTATCCAATTCCTGATAACTTGCTTCATTGGTTCCCTCACTGGGAAAAAGGTTTCTATCCCTGGCAGCAGATGATTCTATAGCTACAGTGGCAGCATGTCGCAAAGGGTGCCAAAAATATGAACTGTGTGGATGAGATGGATGCTCAGCCCATCGCCGAATATATAAACAGGCAACACCTGTATATGGTTGTTTAAGCCAATTGGAGGAACTGTTTGAATGCAATGGTTCATGGGGATCACATGTACTAGAAATATTGAGATGGGAACTAAATGATTCCGGCTTTCCATAACAGCTGTCATCTTTGCAAGAGTTCCAAGCATAAATCTGATCACATGCACTTGAAATGATTTCCTTAGTTGAAGGATCCACTATCACTGCAGCATTGACTACCTAAAACATCAAATTTAGTATGCAACAGTTGAATTTGAAATTTACTAGTAGGACCACTTTAACCAAAGCTAGCCTTACTAATTCAGCAAAGAATAAAGGGACCAAATTAAAAATAACTCTAGCTATTACACATCAAGCGAAAACTAATAAGAACAAAAGCATTATTTCATGTCCACAAATTGTTTGAAAAGGAAAAAATTTGCACACTTACCAAGTCGTTAGATTTTGCCAACTCAACAGCCGATTGCATAAACTTCAAAACTGATTGTGAGTCCTCCTCGCTAAATCCAGTAATGCCATCAATGTTGCTGTAGTTGATTAAAAATGTCAAACCCAACATGCAAAGACAGCTATTACCATACAAGAGAAGGTTTTTCTTCTCATTCAATGAGATTATTAACTAAATAGGAACCAAATAGAATGTTGAGACTTGAGATATGCAACACATGTTATCAACAAGATTTCATTCCCCCCTCCCAAAAAAAAACAGCACATGTTGATGAGTTTGGTAGAAGTTTGATGATTATCATAATTTTTCCAGTGTATCCAACAACTATAAGACTATAATATCTCAATGCACCAAAGGGTTCTATAAAATCCAGCCAAAATCTAAACAGTCCAAAATTTCTAAAATCCCCTTTTGGCACTTGCCTAGTCAATACATAACACCCCTGTTTTTACCCATAGTATATACATCAGATACTATAACTACAAGAAATATAAAAAAAAATGTAAGCATACCTAGGTTATTTATGAATCTTTTTCAGCTATAAAAACTAAAAGTAATAACTACAAAGTCGATGTTATAAACACAAGGATGCTTGTGCCACTTTATAGTTTTCATCTAGGAAGTGGCCGATAATTATAACTATTGTATACTGAACCAACTACACATAATTGCTAAATACCTTTTAAAAACCGCTTGCGTGCATTTAGTGCCTAACAGATAAGTGTCTGAGCATCTTGCAAATCAGCTTATCAAGTCGAAGGATGTTTTCCATGGACTTTTCATTTAACATGGATTGGTCAGTTCATTTGATAAAAGATTCCACCACATATACTACTTGACTTGAATATACTCAAACTAAACCAAACAGTTTATGAAATTTGATACAAGAAAGCGATGTGTTTGAAACAATATAAATGAGCAAATAAATAAAGAGATAGTGAAATGAAACTTACTAGGTCCTTGGGTGATACGATGTTGGCCAAAATTTGCATTGTTCTTGCCACTCTTCTTTTGATGTTGCAACATATTTGCAGACCTAATGTTGATTAAATTCAAATTTAATGCACACTATAACTTTTGCAAACACAATAAGACCAAGATTCCTAGAATTCTAACCAGAATTGACCATAATTTCAAAAATTAATCAATAATCTTAGTCTTCATTAATAGTGGACCATCAAATGATGGCCATTTAACTAACACAGTCCTAGATATTTGTATGCGTCATTTGATCAGCACAGAAAACTAAAACTCCACTCGCATATAGACCAATGATTTCCAACATCAAGGTTTCTTGTTTCTTTCAAATCTAATCATTTATCCTCTGTTTTTGTTTTGTTCTATGGTAAAACTGATTTGTGATTGACTATGATATTTCAGTAGTGAGTTCAGAATGGGTTGTTTAGTAGGTAAAGTAAAATTGGCTTTAGAGTGTAGATAATCATTTCTGGGTACCACCACACCCAGCACCAATATTTGATACTGCCTAATGGAAAAGTTAAAAAATTTCAGTTCACACAAAATCAATTCTACTCATCACAGAATTGAATTTGGAATTATCAAAAAACTAAATAGAATTTGCATTAAACAAAATCTATTCTAATCACTCCAACCCAATTTTTATCAACACAGCAGATCAAACAAATAGGTACTTAGTGAGCTTTAGAAGACAAAAAAAGGAAGAAAAAATGTTGGTACTGTCAGATTATATTTTAATAATAGATGCAGAACCGAGAATGAACATATGGAATTATTTTCACATAAAAGCTACTGATCATCCACTCTGCTATAAATATCAGATAGCTTTGAAGCTTCATTATAATTACAACAATCAAACCAAAACGACAAAACTTTTCATGATTGTTTATATATCAATATAAATATATGATAAATTCATCCTATATTTTACCTTAGAGCAAACCATAATCGAAGAATGCATTAATTAGAGTAAAAAGAAACACCAAAACAAAGAAAGACCCACTTTTGTGATAAAAGGACTCAACTGATAGGAACTTATCAACTCTTGAAGATGAGGTGGCATGCTATCCAACTGATTGTTGCCTTCAGAGGCCACGCACAAGATCACCAATAGCTGTATTTCTCCTGACAAACATTCCCCATGTCACAAGCAACTTTATTGGTGGTTTCCAATCCATATCCCATATTAACAAATAATAAAGCAATTTAAATATGCTTATACAAATAGGCACATAAGGACACTATATAACAACTATAAGTAAAAGTTAACCTTTATGTTCTGAATAAAGCAATGAAGACCTAGCTCTATGTGCAACGATGAAGAATGTTGTGTTAATCAAACCATCTAATATACATTTATACATCGCTTCATTAAAATTTACAACAACAAAAAGATTCCATAACAGTTGATGATTTTTTATAAGCATAGTTTAGTAGGACTCACATTCAAACCATGTTTTAAAATCAATGAACTTTTTCTATTTATTTCACTTTCACATAGTTGGGAATGAGTGTGCAAAAAATATTTGACTTATGTTTGTAAGCTGAAACAAAAATAAAACACTCTAATCTTACATTTTCTTAAAAATGAAAAAAAGAAAAAGACAAATTTTCCTTGCACATAATATTGTGGGTTGGAAAGGGGGAATAAGAGTTTCTACAATGACAACCATTCACCTCCTTCAAGAACATTCTTTTGAATTCGTTTCACATGACGGAGATCATCGAGCGGTACTATCTGATTCAGACGCCTAACAAGAAATTCAAACAACTTCCATTGATCAGCACACAAAACTGAAGCAAAGACATGAAGATTTTGGTGGGGAGCTAACCTCACAATTTGGTTGGCATGCTTAGGGTTGATGGCAGAAGCAAAAACACTCTCTGCATAGAAACAAAAAAAATGATTTTTTCAATTCAATGAATTCCAAATAAAGAAACCAAATCTCCAACTAATGGGTTTTGATAAAGTGACCAGTGGGTTGGTGGTGAAGGTCATATGGCTGCTGGTCCGGGATGTGCACAATCAAGCAGTTATTCGTCATTCCCTGATCTTGTTCTGCTTTTCCCCTGGAGCCTGAAGCCGAATGGAGTTAACAGGTAGGTTGGATCACCATACATTAGATTGTCAAAATTTAGTCTACATTGGGTTAGCTCACTTTGGTAACAAGCCAAAATATATACAACCTGGCTAACTCACCATAGTTGGTTGATTAAACAAGTTGGCCCACCAACCATAAGCAAAGAAAAGAATAGAAAAAATTACCTAATAAAAGTACACAAAAAATAGAAAACATTATGAAAAGTATACAAAATATAAAACTGATCACTCTTTAACCATCAACATTATGTTAGAAAATTTGACAAAGTGAATATTTAAATTATGCGAAGGTCTGCAGAAAATGAAGTCAGCACAAAAAATAGTTTGGCGACATAAATAAGAAGAAATGAAAGACAGAATAATGGAAATTTCCGGTAAAGTAGATTACATTGTGCAACTTTGACAAAGTTTACTAAAATGAGTAAAGTTGATGTAGTAGAAATGTTCATGGAGCTGCATAGACATAGTGTCATTTTCAGTCATCTTTCTTTATGATTATATTTAAACATGAAAGAGCCATAAAATTTGGTGACATTCACTTATAATGTTCATGTATTTGCCATTCCTATTTATCTAGAAGTCATGAAATTTTTTTGCATATTTTTTTATATCCATAAATAATTATAGATATTTTCTTAATTTTAAATAAATTTATTTAAAAATAATTAGTTAAAATATAAACTCAAATAAAAATAATAATTTTAAAATAAAATTATCATCTATGCCTCATTACCATCACGAAACTAAAGAAAACCTAAGGAAACCTAAATAAACAATTAACCTGAGGAATAAGTCAATAACACTAATACTAGTAGCATGCCTCTGCATCATTTATACACATTTGGTTACGTTATATCCCACAAAAATTGCTGTTAGAACATCTCGTATTTCCAATCTGTTGAAGAAAATAGTACTTTTTCCTGCACTGTATACTTACCATTGTTACTATTTCTATGCTATTGCTTTTAGTCTCAGCCGCTCCAACTATTCATTGCCAAATGGATTTATTGTCTTGCTAGGATACTTTTTTGAAAAGAATCAAATATCAATTTATCATTCCAACATAGCCATGCTGACAGTTTAAACAGTGCTACAACCAGCCTTATTTGAGATACTCTTAGCTCTCATTTGTTTCCTTACAGCTTCAACATCGACCCACCTTTCTGCTAAAGCATAAACATTTGACAGAGCTACATAGTCCTGACTCTTTGACGTCAACTCTGGA
>Ga0123342_1000699_pt1 | contig 54684 bp, 27 predicted proteins | sample Turbeawhitnodule_FD_89960 | JGI IMG/M metagenome (GOLD analysis project Ga0123342, IMG submission 89960) | Root nodule microbial communities of legume samples collected from Mexico - Turtle bean Mexico white nodule | ecosystem: Host-associated > Plants > Roots > Nodule | place: Mexico: Nepantla...
AGGTTGAGATTAAAATATTAGAATTGAACAGTAATAATAAAATAACTTTTATTTTAGTATATTATATAAAAGTATCTATTACTTTACTTTTTATCTATATAAAAACTACATCAAATTTTAAATCAATAAAAAATCTGAGTTACATATTCTCTGATATGAACTTGTAATCTAACTATGTATTTTAAAAGATTATAATATCGAATGGCATAATATTTAGTATGTAATTTGATATATTCATGTGTGTCTGAGTTTATATATGAGAAATCATATGATTATTCTTTTGACAGAAAAACATGGCATCATTCATCCCAAATTATGGTAGGAGGGGTATAAGCTCCTCAGGTTTTTCTTATAACGCATTATCTTAAGCTTAGTGGTTTCTGCTTTCTGTTACTGATTGATTTTCTATCATTCACAACACAATCATGCTTCTCCACTGTATCAAAGACCATTGTTGGACATAACACTTCATAAAAGCTATTTTTCAATGAATATCTCACACAGCCTTTCTCCATGCATGAGGCACAGAGTCCTTCATGGCAAAGTAGAACATCTAACTTCCATGTATTAATCATAAAGAGCATCACCAGAATTTAATGATCTCAAGAGATAAACTTCTTTTACCTTATTTTCTTATTCTTTCTTTTTTAAGTGTTTATGAAAAAAATTATTCAATGAAACTTGTCTTCTTTGATATCCATAACTAGCAAATCTCATGAACTCACAACCTGTCCAACTATTACAGTAATATCGTCAAGCTTTCCACCTGTTAGGAAAAAAAAAGTGGGGTAAGTCAGCTACCTGTAAGGGAAAAAAAAGGATGTTTTAGAATATTTTATGACATACCAGTAAGCTTCATTCCAAGAATCTTCTTCCATAAGGGGGGCTTAAAACCCTGGAAAATTGTTAACAAAACACAAGAAAAATAGATAGTTACTGCAAATATTGTCTACTATTATCCTGGTTAGTGGTTGCAACTCTTTTCAAGAATGAGAAACTGATTTCCTTAACAAGAAGTCATTTCCAAAATGAATCAAATGATAGAAAATTATAAGGAACGCATCATTTTCTATAAAAAAAAAAACTATTTATTGTTAAGCAAAGGAAAATCTAATTATAATCTTTTCTTACCCTAGACCTGGCTTCCAACGAATAGGGAGAATCAAAATTTGAATCCAATGCATGACTGCTTGCCAAGTTAGCTAATGACTTTGCTAGCAACAAAATAAATTTCAAATTATTGAAACTCACATGATCATCAAAATTCCTCAAGCTGGCTAATTAAGAATTTATACCAGTCTCTGCAACATCTTTGTATCTAACAATTGTTTGAACAATTTCATGATCAAAAACATTGTCAAAAAGACCATCGGATCCCATGACAATTATGTCTCCTTCCATCAACTTTACATTGCATACCTGTTTTCCTGCAGAGGTTAGTAAAAGAAAAATATAACAGAAGAACCAAGTTTATCTCAACTGGAAAATGAAACTATCCCCTTTGGAAAGTGATGTATTAAGTTGACTCAGTAATGGTGATACATATATTGCCCTTCACCCAGGCCAAACAATGATTTTTAAAATACTTAAAGCAAAAATCTTGGACAGAATACTCACGTGTGGACTGTAGTCTCTCTGCCCCCAAAACCAACAGTTTGACTGACATGTGAGCTCAATACACAATCATAACAATAGAAATATAGTTCTTTAGTACAGGATTATTCTAGGAGGTACTTGTCCTTGTATTAACTATTTAAGACTTGTTTATTTTGTAGTTGACTAGAACTGATTTTGATAGAACTTGTTTTGAATTGTTTAACATAATTGCAATGCGTGTCTAAATTAGTCTCAGCCATAAATTTAAATGACAATTTTTTTTATCAGAAAGAACAAGAATTGATTTTTCGATGCCAAAACAAAAAGGGACTCAGTTAATAGTCTTGCTTCTTCTACCCTACTCCCTGTTAGACTATGTGGGAAAGGGGGAGTTAGTTTTTTTCTACAAGGGGAGTTAGTTAAGACAGTTTAGATGATGATTTACACCTCTCTCCCTTCACAGGGGAAAGTTCAGGATCAGAAAGAAGCAAAGGTATGTCATGGACTGAGCAATTTGTCATACGAAAAAATGTTAAAATCTTGCATAGTTTGAAGAGTCAAAACAAATAGAGTGGAAGGGGAAAAGAAGGTTAAACAATAGTACTAGCAATTATTGTTAAATGGTACCGCTGCATCAAGGTATGTTTGGCCAACCCTCTCAGAGCTTAGTTGGAATGGACAGTCAAAGTAGTGCTCTTGGGGAGAAGTGGAAAAAACTACGTGGCCTGAAAAAAGCACATAAGGAAAATCAGGTTCTCAACATTATAGAAGGAATTAAGTGCCCTGGAGAAAGACAGGTCCAGAATTGATTGAGCAAATTGCATTACATCTTTTAGAAAATATTATGATCAGATGAAATATAGCACGTGATATTACCATTACGGATGAGTCTTAATCCACAATCCCCAACATTAGCAATCCTCAGAGTCCCATTCTTCTCCAGCATAGCAACGATGCTTCTTAGACAAAAGTACAGATGAGGCAATTAATGGAAGAAACATCTAACATTAAAAACAATGTTTGATTATTTTTCTCCAAATTGGCAATCCAAATAAAATAGGATAAACTTACACGGTTGCCGAGCCTGTGGAGGAAGTAACAGCATGTGCTTTCCTTATAAGAATTTGAGGATCATAGTTCACCTGCTAAATCCATAAATATTCAACATGTGTTGCGTTGTTAGAAAACAGCATTACATGCACAGAAGCATATTGTTATTTATATGCTACTGAAAATGGTAACAAAAGCATTAAATTCACAATTGAATGTACTTAGAACCAAAATAATTCTAATTTAGCAGATTCCTCATCAGAAAGTGTGTTAACGCTATGCTACCTCCTCGTCTTCAACAAAATTGGAAGCATTAGCAAGCAATTCACGAGGGAACAAAGAAGGATCAACGTCCTCTTCAGCCCAACTGCGACACATAACATAAAAGTACCATTTAAGACAGGTTTTTCCATTTCACAAAAAGGAGAAGAAACACAACACCATTTATACTAACAACTAATTATCAAAATTAAAGCTTTTATATTCTGGTGATTCTTTCTTTTTGGTTTTCGAGTGTTCCACTGTGCTAGAATCAGATAGTAAGAAAGTAGCATACCCAGAGACCCCATCAGCAACAGCAATAACTCCCCCATTATAGTTGCTAACAAAGAAAGCATCTTCCCCACCTGTGCTAACCTTTAGCAACAAAGACCAGTACTTGGTTAACAAAGAAAACATGTGTTGTGTGTGTCTACAATGATGTTATCATTATTCATAAGTAACAAAGCATGAAAATGGCTTGATATGCAAGGGTTTTAGTTCAGTTGGATAGCTTTTTGCTACAACCTTTTTTGGATGTGGAATGAGGCAAGTCCCGACACAAAATGATACTTCTGACCTACAATCTCAACAAAAGAAATCCAGAAAAACAATATGATTAATAAAGGTTAAAAAAAGAATCAAGAATCAAAAAATGAAGAGTAGCTCACCGAATTAAAGGGTTAAGTTCTGAAGGAGAAGAAGAAGAGGAGGAGAGCACCACTCTTTTTCTCCTCTTAGCAGTTTCATCAATAGCAGATAGGGAATGAATGAGTGGTTGAGATTGAGAATGAGAAATCATTGCAGCCCTCAACATGGGAATTGCCATTGTTTCCCGCTTCCTCAACACTCTCTCTCCTTCACACACTACTATGAAAATCGAAGTTTATCGTCATTTTCATTTTGCCAAGAAGAATGCTATACCTATATATTTCTTATTAAAAATGAACATATCAATAAGCACCAGTGGTCTAGTGGTAGAATAGTACCCTGCCACGGTACAGACCCGGGTTCGATTCCCGGCTGGTGCAAAGGTTTTAAGTTTTTTTATCTATTTTCCAAAATAAAAAATATTATTTTTGGAATTTTCTAAATTTCATTACTTCTTTCTTTCTTCACGTTCTTTTCACTGCTTCGTTCTCTATCTTCACCCTCTTTACTTTCGAGCCGCATAAATGAACGGTGGCGCCATTGATTTTGTCGAAGGTAAATAATCGATCTCCGCCATTGTTTTCTTTTTATTTTCTCAGGAAAATAATTCAACCGCTTTCATGAATTCGTAGAAAATGGAAACGAAAGCGACTCGGACGTTAATTCCGATGACGCGCCGGAATACTACCAGCCGATCTCTGCCATGGACGAGGACGAGAGCTCCGACGGCGGTGAATTTAGGCAGTTGCCGAACGGATTCTTCGTGCACGGCGTGACGGAGAATGGGATCTCGTCTCTGGATCTGAACGACGTCGTAGAGAAGAGCAGCAGCGACGAAGAGGAGGAAGAGGAGGAGAGGAGAACAGAGGAGGTCGATAGTGCAGTGATGGAAGACGAGAACCGCCGCAACGCACCGCTCACGGAGGAGAACGCGACGAGAGTGATGGAGGCGATGCGCGGAGTGTCCTTCGCCGGAGTGGTTCCGGATTGGGCAGCTCGAGATCCCGATGATCGCTGGATTGATCAGCTTCGCAGATTGAGACGATCGCCGAACACTTAAAATAAAATTAGATACTCAGATTCGCGCCATTTTCATTTCATTGTTGAGAATTTGTCTTCATTTTGTTTTTGTTCCTCATTGTTCTTGTTAACACATCCTAAATGTGTTTTGAATGAAGATTTAGCATAATTGCATTCGAAATAATAAATTATGTTCGAAATTTTGATCTTAACAAATTTTATGTTCAATAGTATTCTGTAGTTAGGATTAACTCTTAAACTTTTCCAAACATCTTCCAAATTATGGTGTATGCATGAAGCATAGGTTTCGTTATATTGTTCTCCATAAGTCTTACACAATATACCAGCAATAACAATTGTAATATAATATAACTATAGTTTCTTCTAATAGGCTTAAAGCTATATCTGGCACACAGAAACATAAAGCTTAATTAACTCCGAGATACGTTTTATGATATTACAAGAAATGAATGTTTCTAAAGCCGAGTACAATCACTTTTTTCTGACTCGTTCATAATAATGTCAATTCGTGAATTATAATTTAACTTCAAAACTTCAAATGTGACTGTAGCTGCTCCTGCTAAGAGTTCCATGATCCATGCAATCAATCTCTTGATTCAGCTCACGCACATTTTCTATTGTAAAAAATGTTATATTACTTTTGTTCATTGGAAGCAGAAGGAGCAAGGTCCTATTGCCTTCTTAAGCACCAATATTTTCAATGTCCGCGCCTTTGTCCAATCTTTTGACAATTCCAGTAATAACCTGAAATGAGTTCCGTAAAACAATTAACAATACTCAGATCTATAGAACTTCCAATGCCAACAAGCAGATTCACATTGTTGTTAGCGTACTAGTATCATAGTACCTTTCCGGGTCCCAGTTCATAGCTTTTCTTCAGACCCTTGGCTAGAAGGGTCTTCACTGTTGTTTCCCACTGAACAGGTGACGTAACCTGCCAATTGCATTACAGATGCAATTATTTCCCATTCATGGCTTCATGTTGGACAGAAAAAAGTATCACTGGTACCTGACGTGCCAATGTCTTCTTTATTGTGACAGGATCTGTATGCGGCTGCGCATTCACATTGGAGATGACTGGTATTCTTGGGGTTCTGATTTCTGTTGTTGCCAATGCTGCTTCCAATCTTGACAAAGCTGGTTCCATAAAACTAGTGTGAAAAGCACCAGCAACAGCTAGGCGAACCTGCCAGAAAGGTACCAAGGCATTATTTCTTTGAGGAAAGGCGGCACTGGAAAGAAAAAGATTAGGCGCAAAGTCATACTATCATCCGAGCCTTGAAAGACTTTGCTTTGGATTCCACCACTTCTATTCCTTTTAGTCCTCCAGAGACAGCATAGTTTCCCTACCAAAACAACTAATGGTTAACAAATCTAGAAATGGACTTTTGCCTAAGCTGTAAATAGGTAGACTCTCAAGAACCTTACTGGACACAGGTAATTGGCAATCTGAACCTTCTCAGCTTCAGAAACTTCCTGATTGGCTGCATCACACAATTGCTGGACCTTCTCCGAGTCCAGTCCTATCACACTAACCATAGCACCTTTAGCAGCATCAGCGGCATCCTGGAAAAAGAACAGAAGTTTTGCCCAAGATATACAAATTATAATGCAGACAAGTCGAAGAGAAATAAGAAGCTAGACCAGCTACCAGATATTGCTTACCTGCATGGCCTCACCCCTCAGTTTGACCAATTTAAGTCCATCTTCAAAGCTTAAACATTAAATTAAATATATGGGGTCAATAGCATGTCAATTTTGACAAAGTTGAACCTTAAATAAAACCACTCAAAGGACATTTTAGTCACACGACTCATGTTCAAAACTACAGGGGTTAATAATATTCATTTCCTCATAGGCTGCAAACTGACGAAGAAGCTTATAGGTGGATACTTTTCCCATTGGCTACAGACAATAATTTCATTGCAAAATACTGATGACATTTGAAGCAAACAGAAAACCTCGAGTCAATTATTCACATTCAGAAAACACATGGTTGGGCCACTAACACTCACCATCCAATTGGTTTCTTTATTTCCACTGCCAGCCTCAAAGTAAAGTTTTCTTCAAAACACACAAGTTTCATGCCCAAAAGTGAACAGACACACATGCTACAACTACTCGTAATGCTTTTATTTTGTGAAGATTTCTTGATAAATAGTAATTACTTTCCGTAACTCACCTGAAAGACCCAGCAAATGCCAGAGCAGTGTATTCTCCCAGGCTTAAACCACATGTTACATCCACCGAGTCAATAATCTGCTGACCACCTTCACGTGCACGAAGTAGCTCCACAGCAGCAAGACTTGTGACATAAATTGCAGGCTGAAACATAGAATCAGATGGTAAACATGGCATCTATGGCAATCTTTACTAAAAATAGAAATTTTATCAGGAACAGAATTATGAATTGATATGCTGGATTGGTATCGTAAACAGAAAAGAAACTTATAGCCAATACAGTTGTTTACTTGAAAAATAATCTTGATTACAGAGAAGGAGATCATAAAACCAAGGTGAGGAGGGAACTGGATGCCCAAGAACAAGTAAAGTGGCCCAGGTGGGATTTGACTCCCGCAATCAAGGACTTCAAGACTGACTTAGTGCCACTCTGAAACATATAGCTACGGGACAAATTTACTGAAAATTTTGAACATGATTCTGAAGTGATCCACCGGAAATATTTTCCCTTCAATTTCCAACATTCAACTGAAATTACCTAGACCAGTTATTTAGCATATAAGTGTACTCACCAAAGTCCTAATATGTTGGAATCATCTTCAGATTTTAAAATATATATACTTATTAGATTAATCATTGAACAATTCACAAACAGGATGAAATTTCCAGCACACTGTTTTAATATGTCATTTACACACATAAAACATATGTTTTTATTTTATTTTTAAGAAATAGCAGTCCAAAGATTCTCTCCTAACTGAAGGCAGAGTATCTTAACTAATAAATAATTAGTACACAATATAAATTAAATTTTATTGAGTTAAATGAAAATTCACTACAACATTATTGAACTATTTTTAATATCCGTTATTGACCATGAGAGGGGGCAGGGGAATGGAAGACAATTACTATACCATTGTCTGGAATCTGGATACTCTATACTAGAACAGAGGAAAATTTAATTGTTCGTGAAGTAACAACGAAGTCAATACATACGGAAATTAATAATCGTTTCATCCTCTGTCTCCCAAATTGAGGGATTGGAATGAATGATATGAAAAATACATTCCATTTCACCAGGTTCCAATCAAAACGATTCCATATATATACTAATAAGCAATCTAAACAATGGAAACTAAAATCATTCAACTCTACTTCCCTCTGTTCCGTCAATCCAAACACAGCCTAGATAGCCAGTTTACACTCTGCAAACATAACAGTTTAACAAAGAGATTGAAGTCCATACCTGGCTAATAACAGTTGAATCTAGCTTTTCTTTTGGCCCATTGATGCATATATCAAGAAGATCAAACCTGAATGCAGAAAGCACACCAAATGAATCCCAAAAGCAAAATAAAAACGAGTATAATTTATGAGTTAAACTTGTAAGTACCCCAATATGTCATTCGCCTTGCTGAACAAAAGCGCAGCAGCAGGCACGTTCTGGGCTTCCTTCCCCATTCCAACAGCTTGAGCACCCTGAAACCGCAGAAACATTACATCCAACGGTTGTGTATGTGTACTTTTTAGCATAATTGGGAATTGGAAACGACTGAGTTTTGAGAAAGTGTACCTGACCGGGGAAGAGGAATGAATTGGAGGGTTTGTAATCGGCGAACAGCGTTTGGTGAACGGAAGGCTGAGATCCGGTGGAGACGCTCATGGAAACCCTAGATCGAGGGAGAGGTAGGGTGGGTCTTCCATTAGAGGAAGGGGTGAGGAAGGGAGCGGATGGAAGAAAGAGAGAGGAAGACATTGCAGAGAGCGAAGAAGAAGAAGAAGTGTGGCGAAGGAAGAGGGAATGAGAATGAGAATGAGAATGGTGAATCAGAGCTTTCATATAGTTTTTGAAGGCGGAAATTTCAAAGAGGAACGTTGGTATCGCTGTTCAAATTCTTCAACTACTTCTTCACTACCATCTTCACCTTCTTCGTCATATCATAATATTATCTCCAAAAATTACATGTTTCGTTTCACTTCAGTCTGAAATTAAAATAAGAATCAAATTAATTTCGAATAAACTGAAAATGATCGTATTGTTTAAACTTAATAAAATGTTTTTAATAAACTAATAATTTATTATGGCATTTTAACATGTTTGAAAGCAAGTAGTTTTCTGTTTTTTTTTTCTTCTAGAGACAACTCGTAAAATCAGATGCAATAGAAAAAATAATAATTTTAACATGACCAAATATAAAAGCTACTTAAAAATAAATAATTGTTAACCATATTTTTTTTCGCAAACAAGTACCATTTATCGGTCTAATAAAAAAAAGCTTCTGAAAAAACTCAGAAGGTTAGGGAAGGATGTAATTACTGTTTCAATTACTTGACTAAGTAAAAATAGGTATAAATTTATATTATTAATATAAGTCTATAAATAATAATATCGTTTATTTAAATTTAATATAATTATATGTAAATAAAAAAATAAAAAAACTTTATGGGGTTAAATTAGGCTTAAAGTCCATCAGAGTCATTTCGATTCTATCCTAATCTAAATAGGTGCAAATCTCAACCCCATGAGCTGGTTTTATGAGGTTGAGTTAGACTTAAAGTCCACTTTGTAACATATATCTAATCTATATGTAAGATAATATAAATAGTTATCAAAATAATTAAAATAAAGTTGTGCCATGTCAAAAATAATTATTGATTATATTAGTATATATAAAAATAGTTATTAAAATAATAAAAAATTACAATGTGTAATGGTTAATAGAATTTTTAACCTCTTTATTTACTAATATATATGATTTATTTTTAAGTTATAGTTTAACACCTTTAAAAAGTAAACAACCACTTTACAATTTACTTTAATAATAATAACATATATACCTTAAAAAATATAATTAAAACATTAATGGTTAAATGGATGGTTTTTTTGGAATGTGAAAGTTACACCTCCCTATTTTAACATATAAATAGATTAATGTTTAATTTGTTGTCAAGTTTATAAAACAAAATATGTATACCGAAGTTATAAGAATTGGTATTCTCTTTATTTATTAGTATGGATTATTATTTTGATAGGTCATAGTTTAAGAAAAAAAGCTATCATTTGTTTGTTTTAATGAATACTAATATAATAATTATTTTGTGAATTTCAACGTCTAATTTGTTGTAGACATATTAATTTTGTTTAGTCTACATAGTTTGGTCCTGACTCACATGGGTTAGAATAAAAAAAATGTTCATAAAATTAAAAAACTCAGATAAGAAAACATTTACAATGTCAAAGTATTCACAAATTTTTTATGGATAAGGTTAACCATAAGTCATTTCTTAAAGTAAACAAAATTATTTTAAAAAACATGAAAAAAGTATTTATTTAAAAAAAAAATTATGTATATGAAAATATGTATTCAGTTCATATTAAAATTATAGTCAACATAATCAATGTTAGATTAGACTTAAGTCGTGTTAGGTCAAACTATAAACATTTTAAATTCAGCAGTCAAGTCAAGTCGAGCTAAATCAAAGTCAAGTCGAGTTAAGTTGAGTCCAAGTCAGATTGAGTTGAGTTAATATTGTGTTAAGTCGGGTCAGACTTAGGTTTAGCTAAGTTAGGTTACGCTCAGACAAACCAAACTCAACTTAGGTTAAGTTAAGATGGGCCATTGACAATTTGAGTTAGGTCTAGGTTAGTATGTCCAAGGTTGGATATAGTTAAAGTTAAGTTAGGTTGAGTCAAAATCATGTCAAACTAGTCAGGATAAGACCATGTAAAGTTGAACTCAAGTTAAGTTATAGTGGGGTTAGGTTTGGCATAGGTTAAGATGAGACTAAGCAGGTCGAGCCCAACTTGAACCCGAGCGAGCCAATATTAAGCTAAGTCTAGTCTAGTCTGGATTAGGATGAGTCAGATCAAATGGAGTTTAAGTCAGAACAAGGCTAGAAAGAGTTGACCCTGATTGGTATTAAAATCATGTCGTGTCAAACCCAAATCAGGTTAGGTCTAAGTTAAGAAAAAATTTAATTGAATTAGACCTAAATCATGCAAGATCACGACTAGTTGAGTAAAATTCAAGTTAGGTTAAATTGAGTTGGACATAAATAGATTAAGTGTTTCTACAACCTTACAATTAAGTTATAAATAATACAAATTAATTAAGAATCAATTTGTAATTAAAAATATTTTAAAAAAACTTTAAAACTAAATAAAGTTAATTAGATTTTTTTGTCCTATAATGAAGTGAATTCACTTTGTTCGTAATTTTAACTTGTAACATAAATTTTTAGAATTAAGTTTTTATAACCCACTTACTTAATGAATTAATAAAATAAGACTTATTATAAGAACGAGTTAGGATTGATTCACACTTTATAAATAAAATTAATAGCTATAAAATTGATAGATATACCAATTTATTTTTTAGTCGTAAAAAATAATTTATATACTTATAAATTTAAAAAATGATACCTGACACGACATTTCTTCATCAGTTTTAACACTTTTATATATAATTTTATCTTAACTATTATATTATCGTTAATATTTATTTGGCTATTCTAATTATACTTCAATGTATTAGTATTTTTATATAATATATTGTTTTATTTGATTGTTTTTAAATATGTTTCATATTACATAGTGAATTTTAACTATTTTTATATTATTTTAAATTTGAATATAAATATAGTAAGATTTAGTATAAGATTAAATTAGATAATGTAAAATATATAAATTGAATTTGAAAAAGTATAATTAAAATCGTTTATCTATAAAAAAACATATTAGAAGATTTTAAAGTTAATCAAATATTAAAAGTAGAAATACCTTTGAAATATATTGTAACAATAAAAAAAAACAAATTTATAAAAAAATATATTATAAACATATATAGGTCTAAATAACAATGCAGATTGTCAGGAACAATACAACTGCAAATAATTAGCAGTGAGTGGTGCAAATAGTAAATTAACTAAGTCAGTATATCAATTAGTAATCGACCATCATTACTATTTTACCATTCAAATTTGGCAACTTTTTTTTATAAATAAATTCCCTATAAATCATGTTTAAACAATTTTACTTTTATTGTTATTATTAACATAACTTCGAATTTATATATAAATCATGTCACGCATCAATATAAAATTTATTTTTTCAGTCAAAGTTGTTTATAATTATATTTCTCGTTTCATTAGTAATAGCTTTAATTTCTGTATATAAATATAAAATTTATAGTTAAATAGTGTTTTAATCAAATCAAAATTCTAATTGCAATGGTCTATAATAAAATATCATGATTGAATTATGAAGCTTATAACCACAAAATAATAAATTATAAACAACAGATAAGTTTATTTATGTTATTCAATGTTTGAAGTTAATATTTATCAATTTTAATCTAATTCAAATTTAAATCAATAATGACTTGAATAATATAAATTTTTAAGCATATATTTATACGTATAAGATTAGACAAATTGTTTGAAAATAACTCCATAAAAGAAAATAAATTCTAGTATACTAAAAAAACAATATTTTTTTTAACTTGTACAATCCTTTTTTTAAATACTTTTATTTCTTACTGGATTTCTATCTAGGAAATAATTCAAACGTCCCTAAATACTTCGAAAAAAATAAAAAATATACATAAATCATTAAATCTTATTTGAATGATGAAATTAAAACATAAATATAAATATTTCTAAGTAATAATCATATAACTATTTTTTTATTTGTTAACTAATCCATATTTACATAAAATGAAAAAACAATTCTCCATGTGTGTAATATATATATTATAGATGTGCAAAACACACTTATAAATCATTAATTCATAAAACAATTAAAATTCTGAAAATGTCATAAATACATAGAACTAATTGTGAAATTATTAAATTATAATCACTAATTTCCCAATCAACAATATTATGATGCCACATTTTATCACTATTTGAGAGTCTAATTAAAAGAGAAAGGGACAAGTGTGTAAAAACATGATTGAATGATGAAATATTCCTTGTATTGATTATCCCAATGTGGGCAATATATATACAAGATGAGATCCTATTGAATAAGCAACAGTAAGGACAAAACAAATAAAAGAATATATAAAGAAATATTGCTACAATATACAGCTAATACTATCTAGAATCTACTAATATTTACAGAAAATATAACAAAAGATAAGAATGTGTTGAAGAATATGTTGAAGGTTGAGGGTTGGATTGGGCCAAGAAAGCATTGTGCTTCTTCTGTTTTACTAATTAAAATGATAATTCATGTATTACAAAGTATAAGAGAAATGTAACAATTGCTAGCAACATCACTAACTATAATTCATATTATTAAAAGAGTTATGGCAGTTTCTTAATCAAAGTTGAGTTAACAAAATTTGAAATGTCCACATTAAAATGAATATAGTATACCACAAAACCCACCATGTTTAAGCTTGAAAGGCAAAGTTACTTGTAATGCTGAGACACCTCCCCAACCAGCTTATCCATGAAATGGCATTTCTTGTCAAATCCCCAGCCTGGGTTGCTCTGCATCATATTTCAGACCAAGCATAAATAATGTGCAGAATATTCCTTCAAGTAGTTTTGTAACCAGCATTTCTCATATTTCATTGAAATAAAAGGCAATACAAACGCAAAAGAATTTAATAGAAGATGCTATATATAAGTGTGTGTGTGTGTTTGTGTGCTACTGGACTGTTTATGCAATACGATAACCACATGCATATAATTTATAATTTTTGAGCATTAAGTGTAAGAAAGAATTATATCGTATACTCTGCAAATAAAGCACCAAAAAATAAACAGGTTCTTTAACCTTCCGCATTCCATTGTAGTTCTCGTTTCAATATAAGAAAACAACTTTTAAATTGAAGATATAACCAGCTAAGCTGTAACCGTAACCAACCATTAAATTCAATCATTTTAGTTAATACTTTCCTTTGCTGTACATTTTTACTTAATTGACATTAAGTTAGTAAGTAGTTTATTCCTTCCCAAAGAGATGACTGCAGTAGCGACACCAAAGAAAACTCAGCCACACAAATAACACAATAAAAAAGTTACAAACATGTCCACTGAAAGCAAAAATAAAAATAAAACTAGATGAACTTTTAGAGCACTGAAAAGAATTAGCCCAGGGAATTCTCAAAATAATTCATAGCAAACTCCAAAGTCCTAACTAACTTTTCAGTCATAATCAATCTCTTATGTGAAGGAAATCGTTAGCACACATTTATATGCTTGTAATTTTTTATATAGAGAATCTGCAATCAGAAGTGGCCAAGGCATTTATATATATATATATATATATATATATATGAATTCATGAAAGGATAAAAGAGAAAAGAAGGGATTATAAATCAATCTCAAGACAAGTAAATTAATGTCAGGCTCAGGAAAACAAAATCCTCAACACATCAAGATTTGGACATTAAATATACTCTCCTTTCACGATTAAGATTAGTGCAACTCCAGCAGCCAGAATCAATTGATTGCCAAAAAAGCTGCAAACTTCGTATAATCATGAAATAGCAAGGTTCTGAATCAATTGTTTAATGTACAAAGCCACAAATTCACATTAATAAGGGGAACTAAAGTTTGGGAACCTCCTAGATTTCTAATCATACAGTAATAACTCTCACATTCAACCAAAGCCAACTCCAATACCTAACAATCTTCATGCATTCCTTGACAACATCTCTTAATAGATTTAAACAAATATTAAGTTTTAGGCAGAGAATTGATTTTCCTATCTATGCCTTGTCAATAGCAACTGTTCAGCCTTGGTACAAAATCAAATACATATTCTATTCTCTCTATACATTTTGGGTTTATTTTATCAGCTAAAATTTAGATTCGGGATTCCAAGACAAAATGGCAAATATTTGTTGGAATTTCAATTGATTATGCAACTGTTGAGAAATAGTTTCTCTGCTGATATCAAATTACAAGATAACTATACTGAAGAAAGGGGTTCGTTTACCACTGAATTACATGAGCAGGTAGAACATCATTGGCAGAGATACTTATAATAAGATCATCAACATCAGAGGAAAACAACTAGCCAAGTAAAACACATTTATGCCCAACCCAATATCAAAATTTAGAGTTCCAAACCTGAAGAGAGACAACAGCACGGTTAGTAAATTGTTTCACGGAAGATGGTGCACTTTCAGGAAGAGTTTTAGCAACTCTCTCTAATTCTTCCTGTTGCTTCTTTGCAGTTACCCTATCTGGTCCGCTGTAGTGATCAACAATCTTTTTCAACAATGGAACTCGGGCCATTGTCTCTTCCATGATTTCCTAGTAGGATACAAAGTTAGAAAAAAAATATCCCAGCACATGGATATAGTACAGAACAATAAACCCTTTAAGCAGCTATAAAATAGACAACTATGCATAACATAGTAACTGATACAGTACTTGTTACACAGGTTTGACATGACAAAAATATTCGCAACCAAGCCATAAAATTATTGGCGAAGAAGATAATGATGAATTAAAAATTAAAAAAAAAAATCAGTATTAAAACTTGTGACCTGAAACATTTGCAATTAATGTTCGGGTAACAATCTTATGTCATGGATAGTGGATTAGATTAACAACAAAATATACCTCCCACTCTTCCTGACTTTGGATCCCCTCATATGCCATCAAAAATGGTTTCATTTTCTCAAGTGCATCCCGAAGTGGAATTGGTTCCTTCTCATCAATATCTGGATTATCAAACTCCACCAAATATTCTGGCTCAAATTCAATCTGCAATACTTAATAAAGAAGCCGATAAAAATACAAACAATTAAACATGGAAATATGGGTACTAAACAATTAAAAAACTTCCCCGAGGGAAATGTTGTCTTTAGATCGATCTAGAGAATCGGATGATTATAATGAGTTTCCTCATAGCAATTCAATTAAAACTGGAGATTTCCCTTAATGTAGCTAAACTACAAAATTATATTTTCCCTACCTTTAATTATTTCTCATCAAATAAATAAAAATGTCAGTAGAAACCACCTACCGCATAATTGATGTCTAATGCGTCCAAATACTCATCCTCTAATGGCGATGGCAAAACTCTACCAGCCACCTCCTCAAATCCTTCGGTTAACTGATTCATTATCTCTGGCCCAAACTTTTTGGCCAATCTCTCACCATCTGCATCATCTCCTACATATAGCCCTGCAACATCTGAATCATCTGCATCCATGAATCGACCAAGTCTTTCATTTATATCCCTCCCTCTGAACCCTCCTCTTCCTATGCCTCGGCCTCTGCCTCTGCCCCTGCCTCGGCCAAGCCCACCTCTCCCTCTAAACCCTCTTCCTCTTCCAGTGCCACTTCCATCATCCTCACCTTGCGACAAAAAATTTCGTGCATTCCTCACGGCATCATCCCGTCTTGGCATTGGTTGTCTCTCAGGCAAAGTGTCAGATGCAGCTGCACCAGGAGCTCGAGGAGGGCGAAGATGCCTATTCTCTTCTGTAACTCGCGTTTCCGGCTCTGGCTGTTTCATGGGCTTCCCCCGTCCAAGTCCAGACAACACCCCTGGGATGGTGCCTGGAAGTTTGTTAACATGCTCAACATCAATAGGAAAACCATCTGTCACTGTTGGAGAAACACTGTCCTTTCTTCTGAAGAAAATGGGCTTTTTGGGTCCTGGTGGCCCCAAATCATTTGGCTCAAAAGCATTTAGAGGTTCAGGTACAGTAGCTCGGCCACGACCAGCAGGTGAATGAAAATCATTTTGAGGTTGAGGTACCGTAGTAGCTCGGCCACGACCAGCAGGTGGCTGATTTATGGAAGACAAAAATGATGGAAAAGGAACACCCGACGGAGGCATTGGCTTGCCACGGCCATGGCCATGAGCAGAACCAGGAGGAATGGGTGATTCTGCCGTGTCGGATTTAGGCTCACTGGAATTAAGCTTACCAGGAGCTCTTTCATTGAAATTGAACGGCCCTGAACCAGGGAGGGAGCCTCCACGACCACGGCCACGTCCGCCATCTCCAAAGCCAGAAGATGTAGAGAATGCAACTACCGTTCTTCTGGAGGCATTTGAAATAGTATGATTTGAGATCCTTATTCCAATGCTGCCTCTCATTGACACAGTGACACAAATGCTTACTTGGAAAATTCAAAGAGGTTTCAGCTACATGAACCTGATTCCCAAAAAGAGATACTACACCAAGTTTATATGAACTGTTAAGTAAACAACAACCAGTGCATCGATTGATGATTAAAGAGCTTTATTCAGTACAATTCTCAGTAATTTAAAACAAAACCAAGGCTGGTCATGGTTATCAAAATCGCAAACCAAGTTCAGTGTAGAATCGTTCAATTTGGCTCGTGTAAAATTGCGAGTTTAAAGGCGTTTCAGCGAAATGAACTGAATTTGTTTGTTTCTAGGTCATGATTTATGCAAAAACGAACCTAGGGAACAATTTCTTGGTCCTCTGGTTCTATCTGTTGCGTTCTCCTATCTCTTGATCTCTTCTCAGTTTCGCTCCATTTCGCGTTTTTGATTCTCATTGCACTTTGCCATCTCACTGCTCCCATTTCTCTTTTGTGGTTTAATAGGGTTTACCCCTCGATAACTATGTTGGACTGGGCCTACATTTAAGCCCAACAACTTTTTTTTTATGTATAATATAATCAGAGGTGTTTCTTCCTGCACCCCATAAAAACGTTAAATGACGAAAATAACTATTCTCAGAACCCGATTTTTAAAAACACTCACAACACCATGAAAACTGTGTTTTGAAATAAAATGTGACAATTTTGAGATTTCGAAGTGATGGGTGCAGGAAGAAGAATGATGAAGTATACAAAGAAACACCCTATAATCAATTATTATTAGAAAAATATATAAAAACTAGTTAATTTATATATGTAATATGATAAACTAATCATAATAATAATAATATTACAATAAAAAAATATAAGGGTGTTTGGATTGGGAAGGGGATGTGTGGGGATTTGAGAGAGTAAATGTGTGGAGATGTGAGAGGAAAGTGTGAAGAAAGTGAGAGTGTTTAGATTGAGGTATATTAAACTGAATGTGTGAGAAAGTTTATGTGAACTTGTGAGTGATGTGATGGTTATGAAGAAATTTTATTTTATTTTTTAAAATTGATAAATGTTGCTTTACAAATTTATTCTTGGTATTATTTTTTTTTAATAATGAAATGAGTTATTTTTGTTTAAAAATAAATAACTTTCACATATTTTATAGATTTAAAAATTAAAATTAGAAAATAAATATATATTAAATATAAATAGATATAATTTAAAAATTATAATTATAAAAAAAATATATTCAACAAATTAAATAAAAACAAAACTTTAAGTAATTTCTAAATATTAAACCTGCATTATAAAATTAGAAAATAAATCAGATCTTATATAAATAAAAAATAATATTTTTTTATTATTAAAAAAATTATAGTAATAAAAAATAAATAAAAAAACATTGAAAAAAATATAACGTAATTAAAAATAGAAAATAATTTCATAAAAAATCTATTATCAAATAAATTACTAACTCATAAACATAATAATTATAAAAAAAAAATATTAATATAAACGCAACAATTAAATAAAATAAAATAAAAACTTCAAATAATTTCTTAAAATATTAAATATATACTATAAAATTAGAAAATAAATCACATCGTATATAAATAAAAAAAATATTTTTTAATATTAAAAACCATGTAGATGAATGAGAGTAAATTCAAAAATAACACATGCTAATGTAGTTTTCTCTCTAAGTCTCTTCATTTTGAGGGAAGAAGATATTTACTATTCATAGGTATATCTTCTCTTCCTCTTCCATGCAAAAACCTAGATCCAAACAACTAATAACTTCTCACTTTTTTTTTTCTGTCAACAGTACATACATAGAAACAAACAGAGCTAAATATTTATTTATAGTATAATATAATATTAAATTATATATTTATTTATAGTATAATATGATATTAAATTATATAGGTATTTTAATATTTTATATTGGAAGTAAACTCTTACGAGTTCTCATTCTGTGTGAAGAAAACAAATTATTGGAACTCAAAGCCTCCATTCTATATCAAATGGTCAACAAAAAAATTGGGTTTCGTGGGTCAACTAAATCAACATGGTGTGACTTGGGTCATTTAAAGCTACACAAAAATAGCTATTATAATTTAATGTTTCGAGTATTTTTAATTATATGATTTTTTTTTCAACTTAATATTACTAAAAAGAAAATACTCTTTTAAAATGTTGTATATTCCAGTAATCTCTTTCAGAACCAAACTCGTTTTTATAGCTTGAGTTTAGATTTAAATAAAATTGAATCTATTGTATTAAATTAATTTAAATTTAACATATGTACCATAATTTCACCACCTACATTATAGATACATATATGGAATAAACATTATTTATTTTAAAGGTATAATCTCTTTCCTCGTCAACAGGTTGACTGACAGAATAAATTTCAATCACGTTCAAGCATGATTAATCAAGTTAATCCACAATTAAAAATTAGGTAATGTATCCATAAACGCGATCCAACTCCCTAACTTGGTCCAATAAGAAAAGTCAACTAAAGGTAATATAAGTAGCACACATTTCAAGGTTCAGGTACGTCATCATCTACAATGCTATGACAATTGTACATTGAACACCTTTACTGACTTGAGTGTCAGAGTGTCTTCTACAGGTCCGAGTCTGGACTATGAGAAAACTGAGAAGTGAGACGAGTAAGAAAAAGCTAAGAGCTTGCGAGAAAGGAAGATGAAGTACAATCATCGAAGGTAGAAAAAGAATCCGTTTAATAATTTTTTAAGCCTCGTTCAAAAACAAGTATATATATAGTTTATAATAAAATGTAAATTAAAGTTTTTCACCTAGTATGTTTGTTTCTCCTGATTTACTATTCCCACAAATTAAAAGACTATAACGCGTGAAAAAAAAAATATGACAAAAACTAAGTAATACATGTCAATAAATTTTCCTTTGTAAAAAACAAGGATTTGCGAAAGAAAGTACTCATAATCGATTTTATTTAAAAAATATAATAATTATATAGATAAATGATAATAAAATATTTACATAGATTAATTATGTTTAAAAAACATAATCAATTATATACATAAATAATAATAAAATTTTACATATATAAATAATAATAAAAATTTACATATGTGATTGATTATATTTTTTTAATATAATTGATTATATTTAAAAATATTATATATCATTTATGTTTATATATTTATAATAATTATTGATAAAGTTTGCTATTTGTTAGTTTGTTTTTGGGTTAACTTAGTTTATTTTTTTTATTGGGAGTTTTTTCTTGTATTTCTACATTTTTCTTCCTGCACCCCTACATTCTTTAAAATACTGAATTTATCCTTTTACAGATCAATGTGATTCCAGAATAGAGGTTCCATAAGAAAAATTATTTTTGAAACCGGGGTTCTGTAAGTAAAGAGTGTTTTCAGAATAAGAATTTTGAAAGACAAAAAATCATTCTGAAATTTTTTTTGGAAGTATTTTAGAAAAAGTAATCTGGAAGTATTTTTAAAACGAGTAAAACAGTATTCTTCGAAAATGATGGGTTAGGAAGAAATATTTTAAGGTTCAGGAAGTAAAATAGTCTTTTTATAGGTTTAGTGTTTGGGTGTGTGTAATGTTGAGTAGTATGTTGTTGTTGAGATTTTTTTTCAAATTATGTTATCATTCCAGATTTTCATACAAAGTTCACACTTATTTTAAATCATTAGCTTTTACATTACATATATATTATTTTAAGTTTTAAAAACATTAGTCATTGCAAAGGTAAAAAAAAAAAACAGAAGTATAAGTGTAATTTGAAAAAAAAAAATGGAAAAATTGCTGCAATTTACTATTTTTAAAATTATTTATTTTTTCCTTTTCCACTATCAAATATCACTCTTACTAGTTCCATCTTACCCATGCACTTTCAGATCCAGTAGAGTATTGGACACTAATATCTAAAGAGTGAGGTTTGTGACTTTAAAAAGGTTATTGTATTATTCAAATGGTGAAATGTAAAAAAAGTCTCTCAGATTAAATTTATAAAACAACCTTATTTTGAATAAACACATAAAACATAGTAAGGATAAAATTAATCCAATAATACTTTGATTCTTAAAAAAAAATTCTTCCGGTGTAAATAAATAAATTACAATGATTAATTTAGAAGTTGAGTAAACTACATAGAATTTTTTATGTTATTTTAACACATGATATAATGTTCTTCAAACAAATAAGAAAATTATTGTGATATGTTAGGGATGTTTGTATACTATTTTTTAAATAATGAAAAATTAGTATATGTAATGCAAATTATTTTAAATAAATAATGTGACCAACTTTTGTTCCTCTAGAAGACTTCTCTATTGAAACTATAATTAAGATCATAAGAAACATTTAAAAAATCTTATTTAACATGTGTGATGATTATTATAGGAACCAAAAGTCTTATGATGTGAAGTTATGTTTTTGACAAGAAGTAATTAGATGAGTTGAAATGAAGACATCACAATTTTTGTTCCTTTCCTCATTTTTTTTTATTCTCATTGTCACTTCAATTGGACATTAATTCCTCAAAGTTCAAAGGTAAGCAATTACATACACCTAGAATAAGAAAGAAAGTGACAAAACTCACGAGATAAACGAAGAAATCAAATACTAATTTTGAATTAAAGAATGTTTCAATAAACTTATTCCTAAAATCTATATCTCTTAGAGAAAATGAAAAAAAAAAAAAATATTTTAATACATGAAAATGATTTTATATATAAATAAATCTGTGAAGCTTTTTACATTAAAAAAATGGTTAGTATTATCTTATGAACAAACTCACTTCATTTTTTTTAAGTTTTTTCTTTTAAAAATGTTTGTAGTGAAGTTTGTTCAAATATGTCATTTAACTTTAATCATTTTATGTGTGTGATTATAAATTTGTCATAAGATGAAATAATTAGTAATTTAAATCATTTTTATATTTGGGGAGATTAATCTTTTATTGGATACTTCAACTAACATATATATTATAAAATAATTAATTCAAATGTAGTGATATATGTTTTATAAACATCCATGTGCTGCCCTACCTTATAGTATTTAATTATTATATTTCTAACTTGATAGGTTTAGAAAATGATGAATTGGTCGACACGTCCATGTTTAAAACAATAAGAATGAAAGTAGTACATGATACAATGATTGTAAATTTTGAATTCTTGTGTTCCCACTTTTGTAATCCTAATTAAGAATCATATTCGTTGTGCAAGAGAAATAAAAGAAATTAAGAATTAGTCCTGCTACAATCAATAAAATAATTTATCCATTTTGTGTAATATTTCTTTATAAAATGTTATTACTACTACTAAATTATAATCTAATAGTCGTCTTTATGAATACTTTATTATAACACCACTTATAATAAATCAAAGAACAAACTATGTATAATAGTAATGAATAAAAAAATACCATGTACAATAATTTTGCTAACTTTTATAATAATTATTTTAAAAATATTTCTTCTATGTTTTTTATTAACAGACATAGTAAATATTACATTGTCTGCTTAAACTAACTTTTTTTTCCAATTTCTAAATTATTTTATATTGATATTTCTTTTAATTTATAAAGGCTTCACCCATTAAAATTGGTTATATTTGATATATATACCTAATTTGACCATTTGACAGATTTCACTTTATTGACAATATGCAACATATCAAAGTTCGTTTTTTCATGGAAATGATGCAATCTAAATCATAAATAAGGATAAAAAATTATTATGAATTTAGACAAGTTAGGTATAAAGACGATAGATATAAAAGTTGTGTAACATCTTTAGGATTTAAGGTTTAGGGTTTAGTTGAAATAATTTGTAAAAAGTTGTATGATGTTGGTAATTTATACAATTTTGATTAAGTTTAAAATTTACATTTAAAGTGTTACTTTTACACTACTTGAATGTAAAATTAATAGAATTGAAGTCGTACCATTCATCTATGACTTTAGTCATATAAGATTTATATTGAAGTTGTGTATATAGAATATGCTTCTTTTGTCAATTTTTAAAAACAAAATGTTTTTTAAATAAATTAATTAATTAAGTTCAACTTAATCAAAGTTGTGCAAACATCACACAATTTTTCTCGAAATAATTTCAACTAAAGTTGTAGAGCGGTGACATGACTTATACGTTGATAATTTTTTAAAGAAAGTCGTGTATTCTTAATATGACTTCTTCGTATGAAATCGTTTCGATGAGACATAACTTATCTAAATTTGTAATATTTTTTTTTTACTTATATCCATAATAAATTATCTAAATTGTAACATTCACTTAAAAAAAACCATTTTATTTTAAATTGTAAGTTCACTCAGGAATGTGCATCAAAGTTAACTCAGGTGTAAGAGTTGTTTAAAGTGTTACATTAATATGTTACTTCCTCTATTTTATTTTAGGTGTAGTTTAAGTTTTTTAATAATATATTAAATTAATTGTTTCTTTACGTCTTTAAAGTAATAATTATAATTAGTTTAGTATTATCAAGTAAATATTTATACTAATATTTTTATTTTATCAAACACAAACAAATTACACAAAAATACTATCATTCAATAATCACAATTCATTATAAAGCTCAAAGTCAATGTGAAGAAACAACTACAAAGAATAATCTTTCTTTCATGCTAGAATTCTTTTCTTATCTGTCCGAACTAAAGAAAGTAACCTATTGATATTAACATTATGAATAATTTTATAAATTTATTTCATATAGTTATAGTTGTGAAGATCATACTAAAATGTGCAGATTTTTAATATTTTTTTCTAAGATTCCATCTCTTAAACTAGAATGACAGGTCAAGCATTATTAACTCATAAAGAAAAAATTATGCTTCAATAAGAACATTTGGCTTTTAAATAATATCAAAGAAACATTTCTTTATCAACAGATAGAGACCTTCACATGATAATAGAATATTATAGTACAAACTTTATTACTTTAGAAGTTGAAAAAAAAAAAAAACAAACACAGAATTAATTTTAAAAGTTACAAACTCCCCTCATTGAAAAGTTACTTTCGAATCTAACTAATACAAGCTTTTCTTTAATTTGGTTTAACTTTTTCATATGATTACATAACTTATAAAATAAAGTATTTCATGCAGCTTCCTTCAATATAATAATTATAATAACTTCAACTGTAAGACAAATTGCACATGCATGATTTGACCCGTACATTCTGTTTTTTGTGTGTTTATGTTGAAACTTTTATTATTTATACAATATTTTATAATATCATTTCTCTCGTCCACCACATTAATATTAATTTATCTCATTTCTTCCCATCTCATCTCATCTTTCTTTTTACTATAAAAAACTGTATGAACACAGTTTCTCTTTCATTAACAATTTTAATATCTCACCCTTAATTAATGTTCTGTTTTTTTCTTCTCTCCCTCTTGATTTCTAGGAGCCTGTATGAACAACAAGAATAAGATAAAACAAAGGTGCACTAAGAGACAAAAGGCATGTTCTGACTAGACAAGCAAAATGGTTGAAATTGAAACAAAACATTTTTGTAACAGTTGAAATCCATTGAACATTGGTAAATTCAAGTCCAAAAAGACTCTCTCTTAAGAGACTCATGAGGGTCTTGGAGCACATTTGAAGAGGAGGAAGAGGATGAAGGAAAGTGAAGATACTGAGGAAGAGTTTCGTAGTTATTGTGTACTGATAGGAGCAGTGATTTGTCATCATGGTATGCTTGTGTTGTTAAGGTAGGTTCTTGTGGCTGCATCTGGATGCATAGAATCTCTGCTTGAGCCACTGCAAGCTGCATTTGCAGCTGTGAAACCTGGTTCTGTAGGTATGATATGGCTCCAACACATCCATACACTGGATCTCTCACTCTTGCATTTGCCTCATAAACTAAACTGCTCACAGCATCTGCTCTTTGATGAACTGGAAGCTCCTGCACACACACAAAAAGAAGAAACACATTTAGTGAATGCTATCACATAACCACTGCAAGAAAAAACTACATATATAGCTATGGACTTTTTACCTACAGACATGATTTGGTGTAGATAATAAACTATGTGACTTTGATCAAATTTTGGAGATTATAATGTATAACATAACTGAAAACTTTATAAACACTTGGACTGTTTTAATTTTGAACATTTTCTTGCAACAACATGTATCTAGAAAATCAATACTGTAAGGATTAAAGAGACAGAAGAAGGGTTAGTTGGATAGTGAATTAAAGGAGTGAAACTTGCAGAATACTCAGATTTTACAGAAGCAAAGGTTGAAGTTGGAATGTTTAAACACAGAAAGAAAGAGAGAAAGAAGGGTAAGGAGTTAGAAATACCAGGAGCATTTTACTGACATTGCTAGCACCAAAGACCTTATGCACTATGGCAAACTTGCGAGGGTCATCAGAAGGAAAGTAAGGAGCAAAGATGCATTCCTTGGAGCAACGGCGTCTGAGCAACTTGCAAGAAGCACAAGGTGAGGTACCTCCCATTTAGAAGATAAGTAGAATAGAATACTCACAAACGAAGAGGATCAAGCTTTTGTTGTCTTTTGATGTGTGAAAACTAAGGCAAAACACAAGGAAGAAAAGGGTTTAAGAGAATGAGTCTAATAAATAGGCTGTGAGATTTGAAATTGCTTGCCTAATGTAGAATAGCTAGATGCACGTGCCCTTCTTGTAAAGTATGAATTCAAAATAATAAATTAACTTGCATGTACGATCAAACGCGTAAATCAACAGGTAGGAAATTGTTCCAACTTACTCACCAAGTCTCGAGTTTGAGTTTAACATTTTCATCATCTAAAATAATGTTATGTCACTTCAACATGATGGTATTAAATGAAAACACAAAACGAAGTTATTTAGAACCCACTTCTTCTAGTGTGATAATATGTAAAAATATGCATTTCATATTGTAAATTACAAGTTTAGTCAAGAATATTTGCAGCATTATGATACATTAAGAGAGCAATGAAGTCAAAGAATGAAGGAAAATTAGGGTTACACGCTCTAAGAGGTGATGAGAGAGGAAGAAGGAAGAAAATAAGACAAACAGGAGAAGATTGAATGGTTTGATTTGATTGAAACCATATATGAAGAAAAGATTAAAAAAAAAAATAAGAGGGTGAATTTTCTTATTTTTTAAACAAGAATGAATTATTTTTTTGCTACTATTTTTACTTATTTGTTTTCTGAGTCTATTTATCATACATTAGGCGGTGGTCAAATGCTGGCAAGGCGCGTGATAGGTTGGCAATGCACGCAGTTGTGTAGTATTTACGTCCCTCCACGTATGTACACATAACGTATTTTATACTCGTATGTACCAATAATATGTATGTAATCCAGTTGGACAATACATAGTTTAATGTAAACATGCTGACGGATATTCAATTTTCTAAACATGCATTTAAGAAAACCTTGAATAAGTTAAGGTATCTTAAATGTTCCTTTTTATTTAATTATTTAAAAAAGGTTTTATGATTTTGAGATTAAGGTTGAGATGTAACTCAAATTCTTTTTTACAATCAAATGGAGAGGGGATGAAGAGTAAGATATGTTGAGGTGTAATTATTGGGAGCAGAATTTGGAAGAAGAGAGTTGTGAAAAAAGAAGGGTCCAACATGAATGTTTGTTGGCTCAGGTTTCACATGCAAACCCTTTCAATTATTTCTCTCTATCTCTCTATATATGTCTATACACCAATTCTTACATGGCAATTTGAATGATATATCTTACAAAGTGGAACCGATAGCGGGTGGCCTGATAAGGCCAACAAATACTCGTTAGGATAGGCTCAAAATGACTCTGATACCATCTTACGAAAGTAGACTTTAAGCCTAACTCAACCCCATAAAACCGACTCATAGGGTTGAGGTTTGCACCCACTTATATACAATGAAAGGCTCTAATCTCTAGTCGATGTGGGATCTCCAACAATATAGTTTTTAAAATTGCATAATATATAATATTACAAGAAAAATTATAAAATAGAAACTTATTTTTAAAAACAAAAAATAATTAGTTGTTATAGTGACTAAATTAAACTAAAAAATTTAATTTCTAAATTAGTTTGTATTATTATTAAATGGTTTCTAAATTAGTATCTAATTAGTAATCAAGATTTTTGCTATCAAATTTAGAATTTAAATGATTTGTAGTTAAAATCTTGGTAGCTAACTGGTACTAATTTAGAAACTATTTAAAAACTAATTTAGAAACTATTTTTTTAAAATTTTAAAATGATATCTAACTTAGTCATTATAACAACTAATTATTTTTTTTCTACTAAAATTGATTTCTATTTGTCTTGTAGTGTAATTTTAAAATATAAGAATTTTTTTTTTTAGGTTTTGAATTTCACAATTTTCAAAATCAACACATAGAATTTTAAAATTGTAATTATAATATAAAACTTGAGTAGAAAAGAAAAAACTCTATTTCGTTGTTAGACAACGGTATAGATAAATGGTTGGGTATACTCTGACCATGAAAACGTGTTGTTTTATGTTAATAATTGTCAAGTTAAACTATTAATATAATCGAATACTTGACTCTTACCTTCAATGAATTTGAAAATAAATCTAAACATATATTTTATCTAATAGAATCAATTTAATCAAATACAATTATAATTAATTATCTCATATATAATCAAATTTAATTCAATCAAATGTGTGGTAATTAACTCAATCATATTTAATCAAGGATTTACTACATTTTTATTTCTTGATTTTTTTTTTAATCTCTAAATTCAAATATAGTCTTTTAATTTTTATTTCATTAACATTTTACTTTCTATCCTCAAGTATGTTATCAAGCAATGACATGATAATTATGTCATCATCCATATAAACTATCATGTCATTAATTTGTCTCATTTATGTTTATTTTAAGTAATTTATGCTTTCAATCTCATATTTTAAAGTTGTTTTTTAGTCTTTTAACATTTTCTTTAAGTAGTTATAATTTATTTTGAAAGGAATGATTTTAATATTTTATATTAACGTATTTGTGATCTTAACATATAACTCATCTTATCAAGAAGTTCCAAAGACATAACTCCTATTATATAAAACTCTTAAATAACTCATTCACATTTTTTTACATAATTTATTAAACACTTTGAGTGGTGAATGCTCATAAAGAAGTATTGAGAGAAATTAAAACATCCAATATTATTTATTAATATTTCATAATTATATATAAGTGATTATTTTTTTTTATCATAACTACGTTTCTGATTGGTAATTGAAAGCACGATTCAGTGCATAAAGAATATTGGGATGCTTCTACACCTAACCCATACCACCTCATTTCATGACACAAACATTCCAGATTCTAATAAAATTTCACTAAGTTATTTTTTACTTTATTAACACTCAATTACGTCACACTTTCTGAATATATAAAAGATAATTGTTTTAAAATTATGTTTAACAACTACTAAATACTATGTTTATAAAATGATTAATTATTTATATCACAATTTTTAAAATGTGTAAATTAAACAGTAAAATTATAGTCTAAAAATAATTATATAATTATATATATATATATATATATATATATATATAAGTATGTGACCTAAAACATAAAATATAGAAGATATATGTAATGAATTTACAAATATAATTTATATAATATTTTTAGGGTCATAAATGTCTAAGTTATAGTTTTTTTTACATGAACCTTAAAAAATTATAATTATTAATATTTTTATTTTTCTTATTAATTAAATAATATTCATAATAATAATATAGTTATTAATGTCAACAAACATAATAATAATATAAATGTTTATAGATAATTTATTAGTAGTTTAATAGTGAATAACAAACTTTATTATAATATGTTATAAATAACTAACTCTGATATTATATTAAAAAATAACTTCAATTTAATTTTATCTTAAAATAATTGATTTATAAGATAAAACTTATATAAATTTATATATTATGAAATATTATTATATAATTGGGTATGATTTCAAACATCATAATATAATAGTTATTATGGAAATATAGATTATAATTTATAATTAAATTTTTTTAAAAAAAGGAAAAACCCATTTGAAGAGAGGTTGACATGAAAACTGTCCCTAGCTGTGAAACTCTATAAGACCTATTCCTTCTCTTTGCATTAAATGCTCACATGAATCATATCTTCAACTCTTGTTTTCCAAGGACCAAACTCAATTTCCTTCTTTTCAGTCAATATTTGCATATGCCTTTGTCTTATACATCAAGTTTATGTTTTGTTCTTAGGAATTATTGTAATTAATTTATACATAGGGTAAAATAATAGACATGATGAGACCATGTGTTGTGAAAAAATGGTCAAAAAGAGAAATAAAACCATGGTTGAACTGAAGCTATATATTCTTTTATTAATGGTTGCTTAAGTTAATCTTAATAATGAATAGAAGAAAAACAAACATCTCTTACTATTGTTGAAGAAAAAGTGAGACATGCAAACTCCAAAGCAGAGCAATTAATGGTTGCCTTGGTGATATGGAAGATTCCATTATTGAAACTAATGTGCTCTTCAAAGTCTAGAATAGTGAAAGTGACAATCAAAGTTGCTAGGTTGGCTTCTGTCGTCTTAATTTCTTGATCTATGATATAAAACTTCAATTAAAAGAAAGACAAAAAAAAATATTATATTTCCAAACTTTTATTTTTAAAATATGTAATACATTTAATAAAATAGAAGTTTCTAAGGTTTTTCAATTTCAAATTTAATTGAATAATAACACGAACTATATTTAATGAGAGTTTTTTTTATCAATGAGCTAATGAGAGAGTTATTATTAGTAATGGTGTGATAAATTTATATTTTAATAGATTAAAAATAATTGTTGTAAAATCGTTCATTTTATTATATATGATATTTATGTTTTGGTGGTAGTATTAAAATGTTTAACTCAATTAGTTAATATTTTGAAATAATTTAACTGATTTCCGTTCTTATATAACTAAATGAAAAAATATAGAAAATAGTGAAAATATTTATATACTATAATAATAATAGTGGAGATATTTACATGTTATTGCCTAATCATAAACCATTATTATAGTTAATTAATAGAATTAAAAGAGTATAAAATTTTACTTCATTAATAAACCCTTTTTTGCTCCGATGAAGTCAAGATTTGTATTTGATTCCGAAGACAATGAAATCCATCCCTACACAAAACCTTACCTTGAAGATGGTGATATTTTGTAACCTTATGTGCACACAGGTGTGTCTTGTCCAAATCTAAACTTTTAGGTTCCACAGAATGTGGAGAACAACCAAAAAAGGAAAAAAAAATCTTTAAAATAATTGAATTTTTATTAAAATAAATATATAATATATGAACACATGTTTTCTAAGAAAAAAAAAAGATGATAATGCAATTAAAAAATTATAAAGCAAGAAAGGAAATATGGTAGCTATGGGGTTATAAGTGAGAAACTGGCCTGCAATTGAATCCATCTGCATGAGTTGGGTTTCCAATGTGATCATCGTAAAATTTCAACATGGTTGTTTTATGCGACCAAACTCTGCCCAATAATATTAATAATTAGGAAGCACGTGATCATGATCTGTTACCTGCAGGGCAACCTCAACTCGAATAAGTATGAACTTATACTCCGTTTTGAATAGGTTAGATGATAAGAAAAATTAAGAGATAGAGATAAAATAAGAAATCGTAAAATTGAGACTGAAATTTTAACAGCTAAAAGGCTTTCAATGAGTGCAATAGTACCACAGTTAGATTCAATCCATGGTGAACAATTTTTTAACACGAATAAAGTTTCACGATAAAACTAGTCATAAATATTAGTATCAAAATCATTTTAAATGTTTAGATTGAACCAACTTAATTTAATTAAATCCAAATGGAGTATTAAAATTTGGTTTTAAACTACAAACTTAACCGAATCCTTCTATTGTGGAATATGTTTTGAATTTTATAACAAAGTAAAACAGTTCAAACTTAACCAAGGCAAAATAATTTTTTGTTGATAATAAAATTCAACAAAAACTACTAAGAAACTCCTAGTTCGTGAACAGGGCAGATGTTAGAAATTTGAAAATTTCAGTCAATTCTTTTATTTGATTTTTAATTAGACATGCAAGGCACGTGAAATATGCCTTGGAATAATGTCGGATACAAATTAATTTCACTCAGACCTTTTTAGACCTCTATAATTTTCTATATCAGATAAGGATAGATTAAATAAAATGGTAAAGTATAGATTAATAATTTTGACATGATATGAAAATAAGTTTCTTTTTCTTCTAAATATATTAACATTTTTTTTATGTCGTACATAAACTTCTTTTAATTTTGGTTTTACGACATTTTCATCCATCACTGGTTCTCACACATTTTTTTGCTTATCATCATTAAATAATGTTGAATGATAATTCATTTTCTGACAATCTTAATATTCTAAACTTATTGGTAAAAATATTGATTTAATTTCTAATTGATATAAACGAATCCTAAAGGTCCACAAATGATATATAATCGTATCGTATGGAAGGACAGAAATGTAAAAAACTTTATGTGCTTAAACATTGAATAAGTTCGCTGAAATGAATTGACAGTGAAATTGATCATTTGACCTCAAATTTGGATGCCGTCCATCTAATTCATCGCTGCTTTGTACGAGACTTTGGTGTTCATGTAACTTTCGTATATTCTGTCTCTTAATTCCATTTCTGAAAGAAGTGCTTGCTAGACATCGTTTTTGTTTGTTGAGTAAGTCTGGTTTTTGCTGCTCTGTTGTTTTCCTTTTTAGGTACTCTGCCGTCTGCACCTGAACTGATATCACGAAACAGCATTGACAGTGAACAAATCACTAACCATAAAGCACAAATCCATTCTGTACAGTATATGAAAATCCACTTTACATAACATCGACTGTAGGAATTAATCTTGTAGAGAGGTATTAAGTTTGAAAGTTGGATAGATGTTGAGAAAAAAATAAGAGTCTCACTTTAAAATATTTAAAATTTTCATCCTATAAAACTCGGAACACTTTAAGAGTGTCTGAACATCGATACTAATAAGATATATATCGGTGAAGTGTCTAATTCAAAACATATTTGTTAGATTTATGATAATTCTAACATGGATCTAACATAATTTAAAAAAAAGAAATATATTAATTTTCTATAAACTCAAACTTCTTCTATAAATTTTTATTATTATAAAAAAAAAACAAATTCTTTTGAACAAGTCATGAAAAACATCTTTCTTTCTGCTAAAAAATTAAAACATATTTGTGCACATTTTTAATTTATATAATATGTTCTCATATCTTATATCTCTATATCCGTGTCGTATTAATGTTTGTGCTACATAAGTCTCATCTCTCGCCTAAAATGAAAATGAAAATAAATAAATCTAGTAAAAAAATGGAGGAAATTATAAAGACAAATCGAAAGAAAAAAAATATCATCTTAGCTATTCTAGAACAATTTTTTCTAGAGATAAATAAAAAAAACTATTTTAGGTTGCTTAGATTAGACCTAGAAACAATTCTGATTCATGCTAACAACATAAACAAACAAATTGTGTGGTGGTAGTTCCATGCCTAATCTATCATATGAGACAACCTAAAATACTCCTGTTTATTTTTGTGTTTGGAAAGAATTATTCTAACATATTTGCTTTAGATTTTCCCTTATAATTTCCTCTCCCTTTTTAGTATTTTTAGTACTGAATTTTAGATGTTTTCATTTACATTTTTAGGTGAGATGAAATATACATTTTCTTTGAGAACAAATATCCTATACTCATGAATTCAGGAAAAAACAACATGATAAGAATTTTTCTTCATATATTTTAACTTGTTCAATACATGCATCATAATTATGAATGCATTATATTTAGATCTTCGTAAGGTTGTAATTATTGTTGGAACTACTTGAATTGAGTATTTTGGGCATGTATTCGGTTCCAAATGTGTTGTTCTGAAGAGAATAAAGGGAATCTAGTCCTGAATGATTTCAGCATCATATATAAATTGTGTAGTAAAACTGTAGAAGTTTCCTTTTTGTGATTTAATTGTAAATTTAGTCCTTACGTTAATTTACTCTAAAAACAGAAGAAGAAAAAACTCAAGAAAATTAGTATAGAAAAATATAAAAAAAAAACCTGAGCTATCACACTCCACACTTAGACCTTCTTCACCCCTGAGCAAAAACAAGAAAACTGTACAGATTGTGAATGCGAGGCTTTGCACTATCTTGCAGAATATTACAGAGCACAGAAAGTGTTTGAAGAAGCTGGTTAGTCTTCTAAAATCATTTAATGCTTTAATTAATTTTTGCAGAAGAGAGAAACAACAGAGTTATGAGTTTCCCTTCCATGGATGTTGAGTATTTTCCTCCTAATTCCTTTTGACCAACCACTGCTGTTTTACACAGTTATGAGTTTTTGTATAGACCAAATCAAACTCAATGGAAACACAAGGCATTACAATTCAATCTTAATTCACTTCTTCTATTCTGTTTTCTCTTGTTTTATTTTTGAGCAACCTCATTACACACAGCTTTCACCTTATTTGTGTTAATATGAATGAGTTCTATTATCCATATAACCCATTTAATGTAATGTACGACATTACATTATAAGGCTCTTCAGCTTTCACTAGCACTAATAAATAAGAGAAGGAATAAAAGAACACCAATTTCTAATTATAAATAGAATACAAACAGGTAAATAACATCAGAGAAACCAAAAACGAAAGTCTAGAAAACTTGAACCAAATACAATCTTCAGCCTTTTTACAATATTAGAAAAAAATGATAGAATAAAGGTGAAAATTTTGGGAACAAGAAAAGATATCCTACGCTCTTGAGACGGTATGTCAAATTATTAATAATGTACACGAGAGAACCAAAAAGCATATGGCAATTTCGGGATAAAAGATACTTTTGAAGACCTAGGCAATTTTCTCTAACCAAATACAACAGAAGAGATAAAAATATGCTGCACAATTCTACATATTTTCGGCTACTTATTACAACCAAAATCTCTACTCCAAATAAGGACGAATTGTGCGAAAGAGGAAAAGGTGAAAATAAGGGATAGATAGGATCAAACAATTTGCTCTTGACAATCTGAAAACGATTGTAAACCAAATCTGCTTAAAAGATTGACATACATTTAAAAGAAACATTAATCACATGAATGCTCACTGCAATAAATTAATGAACTAGTGAGGAAATACCAGATCCTGAAGAAACCGATGTCATTGCACTATTCCTGAGCCTTGTAATCTCACTGATAATACTCTTCAAGTTTTTAGAAACCGTGACTCCTCCAGACTTATGATCATCGTTATTCTCCAGACACGACAGTGCATTTTCAGATGCCTAATCGCCAAGCAGACATTAAGCACACCGATACAACTATCTGAACATTATGTTCAGATAAACTTGTCAAAGGTACTTCTAGAAACTTATAATTGACTATAGACAAATTTATCCAAATAAAATCTAGATCTGTTAAAACATCTTTATGAAATCCTAATTACTTAGACAACAACCGTAAGCTACGCTCGTTTGGACAAAGAGTGCAGAAGGAAAAGAAGAAAAAGAGGATAAAAACTAAAGTTATTTGAATTAATAAAAAATAGTGAATCTGAAATGGAGGGCAATACTCAATGCCAAAAATATTAGCAAAAACCAATGAAATTTCCACAAAATTTCCAGCTTCGTAACTCTTGGACACCCATTCCAATTTGAATACTTTTTTTCCCACGTTGATTATAAAGTGGCGCAACCTAATTTTGTTGTTAGATCCCTTCAAATATTTACAACCAATTTTTTTATACAATCACTTAAAATTTCCGATATTATTATTTTAATATTTTTCATATTATTTTATTATAAATTTATCTGTTATTATATATATTTATATTTAAATTCATAGCATTAGCGTTGTATACAAGGATTGTGAAAGCATCATCTCCCTAATAACAAATATGTGTACTCGTACCTTCTCTGCAACGGTGTGAAAACCGTTGCGCACCGCGTCCTCCACAAATCTTAACCATTCCACGGGCGAAACTTGTAGCCATTGACAACTAGCGGACTTGAATTCGCGCATTACTAAAGCCTCGTATCTCAATGCCAAACAACTCTGGAAAAAATGAAATTGAAAATGAACGAGAGAGAAAAATAAATTAGCATGAGGGCGTCTCATAGCAACTAAATAAATCGGCACATCTTTCCAGAGTATAAAATGTTGTTGTTGGATGTTATTGAGATTTGATAGGAAAATTGAGCAGGCAAAATACACGAGAACGAACGAGACAGCGTTTATGAATAGAACACTGTGAAACTGAGAAGCGGTAAGGGAACCTGTTGATCTCCGACGAGAGCGAAAGCGCGGACGAAGAATTCGAGAACAAGTAGCTTCTCGTGGACAGTTTTGGCGGCAATGGAGCGAATAACGGAGAGAGATTCAGATCTGAGGAATTGCGTCAAGCTGGAGCGAACTTCGATGAACGATTTCACATCCTTGGAGACCAGAAGCGATTCGAGAAATCTGATGGTTGCATCGCAGAAACTGCGAAAAATGAAACAAAATGTTAGATAACTGGATCGATAAAGAGAGAGAGGGAGAGAGAGAGAGCGATAACCTTCTGCCGTGGATTAAAGTGCGAAGAAAGGAGAGCTGTTTGTCAAAATTTGACATTGCGCGGGAGGTACATATATTTGGCGGTTAAGACAACGGCTTTCGGAACTAGATTCAAATTTTAAATTTTAAAACGGTATAGGTTTAAATATGAAGAAAGAATAAAATTTCAAAATTATAAATTTTTATAAATAATTAAAATATTAATATTTATTGAGTTGGGGATGGATTATAAGTATCAAATAAATATTTTTTTTTATCAGCATTTATTTAGGTCCTTTGAAGTTATTAATTTGATGCCTTGGCGCTTGACTAGACCTAGGATGCAATAATGTTGATAAGTTAATTTTAATATTTTAATTTGTGGAGTACATTTTTCAATAATTTAGAGTAAAAATATTATATGCAAATTAGGTATGAGATGAATTCTATCATGTATTTGTTTAAAGGCTTACGGGTTTAATTTAAGGATGTGAAATATTTATTTGTTACAAGTTTTAAAAAGAATAGTTCTGAACGTAGTTATTAAAAGGATAGTATATATTTTTCTCATGATTAAGAATAAAGTATATTGCAATTTGATTACTATCAAATGATAATATTTCAAACTAAATATTACCCTCCCATCCCTATTAGTAATATTAAAATTATATATATTATTAATGGTATGTCTATCTATAAAACTTGATCACTTCTCTTAGATGACAGTCCATGTCGAACACACGTATCAAACACGACATTCGTTGGACACTTATCATTGAAGTGTCTAATTCAAAAAATATTTATTGAATTTCTGACAATTTTAACATGATTCTTACACAATTTAAAAAAAAATTAATTTTCTAACATTTCAATCTTATAATATAAATTTTGATTGCAATTATAAAAATAAGAAACAATTTTTACTAAAAAAAATTGAAATATCCTTTTATGTGAATTTATATAATTCATAATTATATATAAATCTTTATTGTTAATTTATATAATTTATAATTATATAATATTTCTTTGTCCAACAATTATATGTTTGTTTGTGTCCGTTAGTATTTTAGAAATTATATTAGAAATTATATGTATGTTCGTTTAAGTTAGCCTTACTAGAATCATTACTGCCATGTTCAGTCTCGTGGGTTTCAGTAATGTTATAATCATGCATTCATTCTGCCGCATTTACTCCAAATAATTCCTTTTTTAAGTTCCTTTTCACTACTTTTTGTTTTGACGTAATCCCTTCCACTACTTTCATATAGAATTTAAAATAAAAGTTACTTTTCAATTGACAAAATAAAAACTACTAAAAAAATATCAAGAAAATGAAATAGCTATTGTATATGAATATACATGCGCGCATAAGCAGAGGTTACTTTTTCAACACTGTTTGGTTCATCAATAAAAAAAGTTAATTATTAAAACTTTAGAGTTGAATTTCAATACAAAAGTTTCGGGGTTATTTTACGTATTCAACTTAAAAAGTTTACTAACAAAATTGAGTTCTTTTAGTAGACATGCTAGCATTGTTTTCTTTGGCAAACCATGCTAACACTTAATAATTTCGGGTGAAATATAATCTTAATAGCAAATTACATAATTTCTTTTAATTTGGATGGACCCTGTTTAATTGGCATCAATACTCACTTCAAGTCTCTGAAAACAGCTCGAAAGTCGTATAACGAAACCGGATTTCGAATGTTTACAAAAACATAATCATCAAGTGCTGCTACAGAATGCATTGCGGCATTAAAAAAATCGATTTATCCTCTCAAATCTCCTCTTTCTGCAAATGCAGTACGAAAATGACAAGATTTTAGTGAAAATTAAAAAAAATAAGGTCAGACTCCAGGATTTGATAAAAGATCTAAGTTATTTGGCACAATATCAATGTCGATGAAATTGTCAATAAAATATTACAAAGCCCGTGAATACTTCAAAAAACAGAAAACCCAAAACTCGAAATAACGGTCAGAAAGGCAGTGGTATTTAAATAACTGGTGAAGCAAATGTTTATCCCATGAACCATCTAGAAGAATGAACAGGTTTAAACAAGTACTCAACAGAAGAATCTAAGGACCCATCAGATTATATAAACTCTAAAGCTATCACAATCTAAAGTAGGGGTCAAATTACATTTGAATTTTACAGCATCTGTGGGTAAGGAGCTAAATGAACAAGCACGGTTAAGAAGCAACGATACTTGTCACAAAGAACAGCTCCAGGGAAGAAAGTTCTGCTCGCAAGTACCGAATATGCAAAAGCCACCGGATATAGATGTGTGAACATTATTAAAACACACTCGCAGTGCAACTGTACTAATTTTATCATATAAAAGGAGAAACAAACTTGAATTGCAGAGAATAAGCGGCAGAGGAATGCAACTGAGAAGTGCGAACTCCAATAGCTAGCTTGCCAAAAGCAACACATGCGTATTATGAAGTCCAAAAGATACTTGACTTCCCTATTGGCTATTCGGTACATTACAGTTACAAACGGAGCTAACTCCAGTGCAAAATTCCAGAAAATACAAAATAAAAATGCAAACCATAAGAAAGCTAAAAGGGATTCAAGACTAAACACGAATGGATTCTACATTACATACATCAGATAAAGTATATATGCAAGAGTTCCTTTTCACATCTATAAGCTTTTTTAATACAGCTTCATGATATACTTTATCATATAAGAATATATGGAACTATTTCATCTAATTAATATCCAAAAAAGATTAAAAAACACTTGAATATTGTAATGTTTAACTAGTTCGATTTTATCCATAAAAAAAGTAACAGCGTTGCTACTATACGCCATGAAGCATAGAAAAATGTCATCAAAATATGAAACTTCTATTATGGAGCTTGCATATAGCATTCCTGTTGCTATATGCCATACTACTGCTTTCTGCCTCAAGAGTGGTTTTTCAACACTTCAAATGAAAACAATTTTAGAGTAAAATGCTCTCTTTTCAGTGTTAAAAAATAGCTCAAAGGCTTAGCTTTACCTAGAGTTGCTTGGAAGTTAATTTTGAAGAGTTAAACAAAAGCTTTTCAAAAGTAGCATGTAAAAAAAATAAAAAATAGATGACTTCATAAGGTCTAACGATCAAACAGACCACGATAGTATAACTCATGATAGATTGACTACAAAAGCCTTCAATTAATTGATTTACTTCTCTCCATACAAAAAACCAATTTAACTTGAAACATTGTGATTATGATTTATTGATTTATGGAACCATCACTAACATTAAACATTGTATTAATTAATGCCAACACCTGCTTGTACCAGATGCCACATGGGATGAGCTAGGACTGCAAGCATTTATCCACATAATGACACAAGGAATTTCCAAGCAAGTATTAGGCACATTTACATGAAAGCGGCACTCACCTGAAATATTCAACACCTACCTTAGCAGCAAGCAATTGGGAGATTATCCACTTGCCTCTATAAAAACATTCACATGATTAAATTAATCCCTGGCTAAATTCAAAACCCACCAGCTAGACAATTGAAACAAAAAAGGAGCGGAAGAGGTATTGCTCAAAGTAAGTGAACAACCTACCTCTTTGCTTCCAGTTCAAGAAACCAGCCAACTGAAATAATTAAACCCTCAGCCCACAATTCATAGTACATAAAACGCTCAATGTCCAAGCTCTTAGTACGGACGAGAACGATTTCCATAATGATCACGCCTATCAGGCCCAGAGCCACCTCCATCTCTATAGTTGTCTCTTCGTCTATCTCCACCATAGCCACCCCTATTGCCCCTATAGAACAACAATTAATTATTCAATATTCACTTTCAGAAGAGAAATATTTTTTTGAAAAAGGAAACATTCAAACACAATGATCAGTTGCCTAATAAATATATATAGCATATAATTGCTAAATGTACAGAACAATTCCCAAAATAATTTATCAACCAAACAATTACATAAAAAAAATAGTTGACAAATATTCTTATAGAAGTGAGAAATAATTCAGCCTGTAATGCATACCCTTGGTTATACGCAGGTGGAGCTCTTGGTGCAGATTTTTCAGCCATTGCAACACTGATTTTGTAACCCCTCAAATCATAATCTGAAATGAAATATTCATTATTAATGTCTCTTTATAAAAGAAACACCATATACATACATATACATATATGTATATGTATATATAAAATAAATGGAAAGAAAAAAAATGAGGAAATTGTTCAATGAAGTACTATTGTAAAAACCGCCAGCTGAATGTGCTGCGGAAGGGTCTTCATAAGCAAGGCAAGCATCTCCCTTGTTATTTCCATTCTCATCTGTGTAAATCTTAATGTTCCAAGGCCACTGATCTTTGTAGCCCCTCTTCTGCTTTATCCTTCCAACCTAAACAGTTAAAACATACAACAATATTACTGACACATTAAGCCTCTTTTAAGGAATAATCAGGAAAAATAATATTTTTCCCCACCACAAGATAGATTTCTTCTATTATACATGATTGCTAATATAACCCATAAAAATGCTTATACATAAAAAATACATGAGTTTCAGGTGAAAGAGGCATTGGATTCGATTATATAAAAGATTCATCCAACAAAATTCACAATATGATGCTCTAAAGCTAAAGCTTGTGAAAAACTCCAACGTAAAAAGAGCAGAATATTACTTGTCCAATGCCTCCAAAAAGTTCCCTCAATTCTTCAACGGACACATCTGGTGGAAGGTTTGAGATGTAGATTCTAGAGTTGTCGCATGTGTCATCACAATTGTCATCACACTGCTTCACTGCAGCTGGGGGCTCAGCGGGAGACCCACCAAATCCACCTCGATTACCAGCCCCGTAACTATTGTCATACCCAGACGGCGGCCCAGATCTACCACCACTCCGTCCATCACCTTGATTATCACCCCCATAACCACCAGCGTTACCGCCATATGATGGAGGATATGAATTAGGTCCGCCAGTATAACTTGCAGGTGGAGGAACTGCATCAGTTCCATAACTTGCATTCCCACCATAAGAATTGTAAGTGGGTGGTAAGCTTCCACCAGCACTACCATAAGATTGGGCATTAGGAGCAGGAACTTGACCGTAGCTACCATCTTCTCTACCTTGATTACCTCTATATGAACCACCTCTACCATCATTACTACCACCCCTTCCACTATTATAGTCATTACCTCTCCCACCATCATAGTTACCAGATCGACCCCCTCCACTGTTATAGTCATTACCTCTCCCTCCATCATAGTTCCCAGATCTTCCCCCTCGATTGTTACCAAACCCCCCACCCCCACCGCCTCTACTAAAACCACCCCCGCCACCACCACTGCCACCACGTTCATTAGAACTATTCGGATTAGGACAAGGAGCACCGCATTTGTTACATTCAACTCTTCTGGCAAAGTTCAAATTCCCACAACTACAAATAATGGCAATTTCGAATTAAATAAAGAAACAAAGGAATCAACAGCAGTAAATTCTCTCAGCTTCATGTAAATAAAAAGAGAAATAGTTTCAAGCGCAAAATTTAAAAACTAAGAAACTACATACCTTTGGTTAGGGCAACGCCAGTCTCCATCTCTACCGCTGCCGCCTCGGCCCCCGCCGCCGCCGCCGCGACCGCCACCTCGACCGCCACGATCACCACCTTGATATCCGCCACCACCTCCACCACCACCTGCAGAATTTCACATCAAATATGAACACGATACGGCAAAAATAAACTAACAGCTAAAACGATAGAAAAACAACAAAAAGTAAACCTCGAGCGCCATATCCACCACTGAAACCTCCACCTCCCCGGCTACCTTGACCACCGCCTCTTCCTCCATAGCCTCCGCCATCGTTTCCACCGTAGCCGCTCCTTCCTCCATAACCTCCACCATCGTTACCACCATATCCGCCGCCGTTTCCACTGCTTTTCGCTCCGTAACCTCCACCGCCATCGGTACCACCATATCCTCCAGCAGCACCGCCCCCTCCATAAGTCCCAGCTCCATAACTACCACCACTGGAAGCGTATCCGCCGCTGGCTCCATATGACGGTGGCGCAGAGCCGCCGCCGTCTTGACCGTATGCTCCAGACATGATCCGATCTAGGGTTCCTTGGGACCGCGAAAGAAGAAAAATCAGTGAGATTTTTTGGCAACAAGTATGTGAAGTGATGTAAAGAAACCACTGTGAAATAAAATGGGCCAAGTATTGAAGGCCTCAAGCCTCTTTCACAAGGTATCGGCCCGCGTATCTTAACAATTTATTTATTTACAAGAGATATAAACTATTTTAAATTAGTTATATTCTTTTGGTAAAAAATTCTGTTGTTTTTTGCAAAAGTAATAAACAGTATATTAAATATTTTTCTAAAATCATCCTTTTTATTTTTAAGATCAAGACAAATGAGTAAATAGATATATAAAAAACAAACGAGTAATTAATTAGAAAGATAAAGAATATGTTAGGAAATTACGTAATATTTTTTTAGAATTTAAAATACTGATTATATTCATTAATATCATAAATAAACCTAACAAGGAATGGAGAAAGTTGTCCCAAAGCTAATGTTTGCTTTCATGTTAGATTCTCATAAATCACGTTAAAATATTGTTTGGAAGTTATTTAAATAATTTTTTACATTGAAGAAGTTATTGAATTTTTTATTTTAAATAGAAATCTTAAACAAAAACTCAATGCCAAATTCTTTTATAATAAAAAGAACAATACAAGATTAACATCATTTCAAAATTAATTTGATAAAAAAATCAATTCAATTCAAAATCAGCATTAAGTCATTCAAGCTTCTTATCAGTTCGGTCTTGTAACAGAAGATGAAATACTATTCCTAAATTAATTATTTTATAAAATTTATTTACTAACAAAAACGGAATAAAAATAACATATTTAACATTGTAAATATATGAAGACTCTAAATCATTAAATATATGTAGTTACTTTAAAAATAAAAATTATCATTTTTTCAATATATTTGTATTCATATTGATCATATTGAATGAACATAATTGTAAATCATGTTCTGGAAATAGTAATCTCATATCAGCTACATGCAATTGATTATTCAGAAACGTATGCAATGAGTAAAAAAGAAAAGTGGCATCCTTCATATTAAACCTGCATGTGTAAATTAAAGAAAATGTGCTAACCATCTTAATTCAACAATATACATCTGCAACAAAATTACAGCAGGCAGGGATGCAAAAATGATCCTCTTCTTTACCTATGTCAAACCACCAAAGCCGCAGCAGAGAGGGTTGTAACAAGCAAAATCAGCCACTGGAAATTACACAGCCTGTGAAATTCTGCATGAGAGATGCGAATCTCAATAGGAAACCTGCAATGATCCATGGATGGATCAACAGTTGTGATCAAACCTAGACCTCCAAAGTCACAGCTTTCAGCTCTCTGATCATGCTGCTGATAGTAACTATTAAAAGCATATGATATGTTACTAGGCCAACTCATATTAAAGCAAGATCCACCAGGAGATAGTGCAGTGCAATCAGCATTTGCACAAGCCTCTAAAGCACTGGCAGTTGCATTTGACAGGTCTTTATTGTTGTTCACAACACACCACTTGGAAGAGAGATACTCAACATTTTGAGCATTCACTAGGCTGCTTGAACCTTGGCCAAGATCCACATGGTACTTTGCTTGGCCGTCAAAAGTGAACAAACCCCAATGCCTTTCAAAGTTTCCAGAAGCAATGCTCCTTTGATCTTCATCAAGAAGGCTCAAAATGTATGTTTCAAGTGGTGGCTTATGTGGCCTAAGTGGGGTCCCTAAGTTACTATGAAGGTGGTTTATGAGGCCTTTTATGAAGGTTTCAGCAAGGTTTGAGCTTGCACTGGCAGCCCCATCGGTTGGCCAACCAATCTTTGCCACAACAATGTCCATATTAGGATATCCCGCTGATGATAATGCAGTAACCACTGTATCATAGCTCAAGTCAAAGCTGTTTTTGTAAGTTTTATGGTTAAAATTATGAGGGTGTGCAGTTTCTCTGAAGAGGGAAAAATCCAGTGAAATGTTTTTGCTTTCAAGGTGGGTTATGAACGGAGAAATGGTCACAAAGAAAGGTGATCCAAGCTTACCAAGAAACATGAGGAGCTCAGTCATGGTTTTGTTGAGATCAGGCCTGACATGCACTTCAGAGGACATGTTAAATCCTGTCTCAAAACTGTCAAAGCTGCAGGGAACCACAACTTTCACTTTGCTGTCCAATTTTGCTTTCTTTAAAGCTGCTTGAATGTTCATAGCAGCTCCAATTAGGAAGGGATGAAATTGTTCACCGTAGCTTTTATGAAAAGGCTCATGACCAACTGCAACATATCTGCAAAAGTCATATTTAGAGCCATACGAAGAGGAAACCACATGCAGAACTCATTTTATTTCAACTTTGAGTTCAATTCAATAAAATAGATCCAACATTGAAGCTCAGTGGCCCTACCTTTCTCTAATAGTCAGTTTCCATTTCTGTTAGCTGATTAAATCCAAACCAAGATAGGATGAGACAATATAGTTATTCCAGCTTCCCCCAAAGTGAATTTCTTAAAATACATTGTTCCCTAGAACAAGAAGGGGGCTTTTTTTAACCACTACACCGGTACTGTTATCAAGTGGTGAGCATTCTATTACGTGATTCCATTTTACCTTCTAAAACATTCCACTAATATTATTGTGGCCAATGGAAGGTAGAATATGCTTGTTCTACAACTACAAGGTAACAAGCATAGAGAATAGAATGTGATCTTCGATTGCCTTCTTAGAAACAAAGCACAATCCATGAAAGTGTTTCACAAAAGCTTGAAGATTAATTGGAAAGCACAACCATTACAACAGGTGTTTCACAAAACCATGGAGGACAATTCGAATCAGGTCAACTTCTGGGAGGGAACTTATGAAAAAGCTGAGATACATGAGTTAATTTAACTTCCATATAAGAATTTTGTTTCATGGTGTTGAAAATTTCACACCGACTACAGATAAAGATACATCATAGTATATAAATGAATGCAAACATCACCTTATGAACCAGTTTTATAAAGTTGAATTAGACTAAACTACGTATTTGAAAATTTGAAAATTATTAAAGCATAGAAGGAACTAGATACTACAGCACCAGCATTCTCAGGGTCTGCAGTACCATTATATAGGCAAGTTTGCAAACTAGCTTTTCATTCTCAATGACACAGAATGAAAAGAAAGTGTTATTTGGCAGAAAATAAATGAAACGAAAAAAAATAAATTAAAAAAACATGTGGGCCCCGCACAAAATAAGCTCCTCTCTCAAATGCAAGGAAATGAGACAAAATTATGATTGTGCATTTATTATCCCAACTTACCCTCATGTGCTACTTGTGCAACTGGCAAAATGACTACTCCAACATTCAATCCAGTGATGTTCTTGTGTGCAAACTGAGTATGTTTATTGGCATAATTGATTAGCATAACCAACTATGCTTACAAGCATAAGCATAATCTGATGTGCTGTCAAACATTACAGATTATGTTTGCAAGCGTAATCAATTATGTTCAAGCGTTATGCTACAAGTATGATCTGTTTTAATTTTTAAAAAGAAAATTTTATTATTATTGTTTTGAAAAAGTAAGCATTGTTGGAAGAGTAACAAGTATTTTTATTCAAAATATATTTCTCTTCTTTTCTCTTCTCTCTACCCAAACTATCATACAATTTTTTTTCTCTTGATTCAAACATACTCCATTTCTTACCCATTACTTTTTTTTTCTTTTTTACCCGCTTACTTCCTCTCCCTCTATCAAACAAGGGTTAATGTCAAAATCCCACACTAAGAGTATCCATTTGAGGTCAAAATAAGATGCAATTTTTTGTGTGCACATCACTAACTGCTGTACTGTCTTCTGCACACACAAAGCAGTGCAACGTATCATAGTTACACCTGTTATTATTTGCTTAAATGGACTACCAAGACAGCTTTGACAGTTTGCTTCTAGGATCCCAGTATATACTTGAAGTGGAAATATATCTGGAAGTGAAGGCCAAATGTATAGTGAACCAAGAAATTGGCATTAACAAAAGCAGCAAATTCAAGGAAATTGGTATTATCCTGATTTCTTCCTGGTATATAGTCTCAATGGTCCAAGTACAGATTATGGCATCCTGTAGTTACTTATTTCCATTTCCTTTAAGCTGTGAGCCTATGACAATCCACTTATGTTTTATAAATAAAAATATGCAGCTTAAAACCTATGGAATTCTTCAATAATATAAAAACCTATCTTATGCAAACTGTAATCGTTGTTTCACTCTTCCTGATGCCTCATCAATGGGCAGAATAACAAACACGGAATCGAAACCCCCCCTTTAGAATGTCCATGATCATCAATCAATTAAAAATAAAACAATAATATGAAGAATAACAAAAGAAAGCAGTAGTAAGAAAAGGGGCAAGAAATAATCTGACTCACTCAATTCGAGTTACACTGCCACCACTAGGCATGTAGCGGGTAACATTATCATGGACCCAACTATCCGCAGCTTTCTTAGAAGAGTTCAAGCTTCTGAGCATAGTGTTGGGAATGCCCACAGTAACGGCAATGTTGGAGCCTGACAGAGACTGAAGAACATCAGAGTTGGCATCAAAGAGCTTAACTTTATTGATGTTGTTGGACTTCAAGAGCTTCACCACCTTGAGAGGTGGAAGAGGGTGAGAAGCCAGGGTGCCCCAGTTCACCCCAACAGCTCCAACCACACAGCCCATGGTGGAAGTGGTGATGAGGAAGGTCAATAGGAGGAGACAAGAAATGGGAGGCATTTGGGTGGGTCTGAGTTGTGATGTTTGAGGAAGCTGGAATAGGAGTAAAAATGCAATCTTTTTGGCTCGGGGTTTCAACTTTCAAGCTCTGAAACGCAAGTCTTTCTCTTGTTTCGATGTTTAGTTCTTTTTTTTTGGTTTAGTTTAAAAAATTCCGGGGGCTAGTATCCGGGTATGAATGGTGATTGGTGAGAGTAGGTGCTGAGTGAAGTGGTGAAGACAGCATTTATTTAATGTGTGGTGTCAGTGGTATGAACTAGTCTGAGGCCCATGGTTATTATGGTACGAAAGTACAGGACAGTGGAACATATATGCTCATGCTTTTCTTGTTGTTTTTTATATTATTATGTTGTCTAATTTTGTGTCTTTATCCATCTGTATTGGGGTGTGTAAAAAGAAACAAAGAAAAACATCTGTGTTGGGACAATTGCAAAGTCTCAAGGCCCACTAGACATGACTTTAAAGGTTCAATTAATTATTTAATTTCTTTATTTGTTTTCATTTTTTTATTTTAGTTACTATATTAATTTTTTATATTTTAGCTTTTATACAATTGTTTTATATATTTTCATCTTTATATATCTATTTAGTTTCATTTTTATCTGATAACAGTGACTAAAACGTAAAAAGGAGGAAAACAATTATTTTATAAGGCCAAGGTAAAAAATAAATTTAATGATTGAACTTAGATACTTCTATTTTTATATTTTTAGAAGAACTTGTGAATAGGTACATTATAACAAAATGGTATCTGAGACAAGCGTAAACAAACCTTAATATATATAGTTATGAGAATGGTAAGTAATTCATATGTATTAAGGAAATATGCCTTAAAAACTAGCATGTAATTTTGAAATAGGATTTCTTAAAAAGTGGTTCAAAAATTGTTGATTCTCATGTTATTAAATCACACAACGATGAAGGAGAAGAACAAATAATTAATGAACCCAAGGTTAACAATAAATTTGTAGTAGAACAATCACAAAAAATAACATTAAGAAGATCTCAAAGGAAAAATAAATATGTTATTTCGAATGATTGTGCACTTTATCTACAAAAGTCAGAAAATGACTTAGGCTTGATAATGATTCAGTTTCATTTTCAGAAGTCATCAATGGTGATAACTATGTGGTCAGATGCCATGAAAAATGAACTTAAATCAATGTCAAAAAATGATGTATGTGACCTTATGAAATTGCTAAAAGGATGCAAGACTTGGATGTAAACGAGTCTTTAAGACTAAACATGACTCTCGTGGCAATATTGAAAGTTATAAAGCTCGACTTATAGCCAAAGGTTTTACTCGAAGGGATGACATTGACTATAAGGAAATATTTTATATTACTTGTAAGAAAGATTCCTTCAAAATTATCATGACATTAGTAACTCATTATGATCCTGAGTTACATCAGATGGATGTTAAAACTGTTTTCTTGAACGAGAATTTAGAAGAGGATGTTTATATGGACCAAGTAGTGGGGTTCATTGAAGAAGGAAATGAACACATGGTGTGTAAACTTAAGAAATAAATATATAGACTTAAACAATCATCTAAGCAATGGTATCTTAAGTTCAGTGATATTATTATGATGTCATTTGGATCTAAGGAAAACATTGTTTATAGGTGTATATATCTAAAAGTCGGTGGGAACAAATTTATATTTTTGATTTTGTATGTTGATGTCTTAATTAACTACGAAAAAAAAATTATATATGCAATCTTATTTTTATTTATCTTCACTTTAGAAAGTGTAATTAAAATTTTCTATATTTTAAATGTTAAATCGTATATACAATATAATTAACAATAGTTTAAAAAAATATATATATAATAAATTCATAACCAGCTAAGCCAAATCCCATTTATAAATAGTTGGCCTTTTTTTCCCTACAGAATCGTTGGTTTTTTTAAGCGTACTAAATTCGATTTTATTCTTAGTTTTGTGTATGCAAAAGTTTGATTAACAGATACAAAATTGATTTAAGTTAGTGATCTTTATAACTCGAAAGAAATTATTTTTTAACATTTGGTCAGAAAAATCTTCAAGCACACAGAATTGAGAAAGAAAATACAAATACATAATTGAGATTAATAACAAATAATAACAGCATTTACACACTAATTTTAGATCTGAAGATGCAATTCTTCCTCAAATCATTCATCAAACTCTGATAATTTTTCTGAAGTTTTTCTCATGACACATAGCTTTTATGTTGGACACTGGGTGTGCGGTCTGCAGAACGCACGTCCTCGTCTTTGCGTATCTCTTTCTCCAAATATTTATGCTTAAAGCTGAAGGTTCATTTTTCATTTCCTATTTGATCTTCATATTCATTTGGTTTTTCTCTTCAGATTATGTCTCAGTTTTTAATATGTATATAAAAGTTTTCTGGTTTCAGTTTTCTTGTTGTTGCATTATTTTTTTATCTGTGGCATATATATTTGACATAATTATCTGTTTTCTATACCTTAGATATTACTTGATTTTGCCAGAGGAGGGATGAATATATACTTATACATATATATCCTCGTTATGCCCCTTAATGAATTTGAATCTTATTCTGTTTATAACTTATACAAGAGTTCAAGATCCTTATAGGAACAAATCAAGTTATCAGACTAAGATTGAAGTAAGATGCATAATAATACAGTGAAGGATGAATGTGTTTCTTAGTCATATCATTTCTGCTTCTTAATATTCAAACTTTCAGTTAAGAGTTAGTACTGATCTCTGATCAGAAACTTTGTTGTTGCATGAGTTCATGAAGTGAAATTTGAATTCTAAACAAAAATGATTAAAATGATTTAAGGAACTGTGCTTTAAGTTTTGTGTTGTTTTATAATCTTATTAAACCTTCAGTTTCCAGTTTGTTACCCTGCCACTTGTTAAGACATTTGTTACTTTGCCATGGCTATTCTGAACTATCAATTGCAGGTAGTGACAGTTTCTTAAAGATTGAATGGTTCTTAAGCCTTTTACTGATTGTTGTGGAGGACTAAGATCACATATTAAACATTAGTGATTATACTATTAGGCCAAAATAAATGAATATAAAGTGACTGAGTTTTTCTTTTGTAGCCATACTTGGAAAAAAATGACTTTTCAATCTCCAGGAAGCAAGTTGGCACTAACTCACAAGCATGATTGGCTGATTCTTGTGCTTCTTGCTGTTATTGACGGACTCTTGAATTTGGTAGAACCATTTCATCGCTATGTTGGGGAACACATGATGGAAAATCTTATGTTCCCATTCAAAAAAGATACCATACCCATGTGGGGTGTCCCTGTACGTACCTGCTGCCAATAATCCCTCAAAGAGGAGTGTTGGAACATAGAAACACATTCTTTAACATATTATTTTATCTTTTTGGTTAAAATTCATTGAAAACTACTAAAAACAGGAGAGGGGTTCAACAGATTTATAGAAAATTACAAAAACCATGTCATTTTTGATAAATTTCAATAAAAAAAAAATGTATGCTCAAAAGGGTGTGTTCATAGGCTTTCTATATATGAAGATACATCCTATTTATACCTTATAGCATAAACTTACATCATTCTTTCCTGTAACAGATCCTCTCTATTCTTGTGCCCATTATTATCTTTCTTGCGTTTTACTGTTCCAGAAGGGATATCTATGATTTACACCATGCGATATTAGGTATTCTCTTGTGTTCTTTCAGCATGTTTCTGTTTCATGACTCTTGACTTTTATGCCTTTTGTCCCTTCACTCCTTTGTATCTAACTGGAATGTAGGTATCTTGTTTTCTAGCTTAATCACTGGAGTCATCACTGATTCCATTAAAGATGCTGTTGGTAGACCACGACCAAACTTCTTCCACCGCTGTTTCCCTGACAAAATACCTGTGTGTTTGTTATCCTTCTTGTTCTCAGTATTTGGTAAACTTTAAGGTCTTCTTGAGACAATGTCATTTGTTTTCATTTCATGTTCAAGAATAGTTATAAAGTAATCTCACATTGTTTTGACTTTTCAAAAGATATGCATATGTTGTAAAAGTGAGAATAAGATTTTTGTTGTTTTCAATGTTTGCTATAAACAAAGAAAAAACATTGTGCATTTTTTGTAGTTATTTGGGAATGCAGGAAATAAAAACCAAGAAATTTTCTCTCAAACCAAGTACACCCTTAGTCATTCCTTCAATCCTTAAAATATTCTTGTCTATGACTTTTTCTGCCTGATACTGATTGTTTAGTTATGCTTTGTGAATTGGGTCATGCAGGTGTATGACAGTGAAACTGGTGATGTTCTTTGTACTGGGATTAAGGCAGTTATAAAGGAAGGATACAAAAGTTTTCCAAGTGGGCATACTTCATGTAAGTAGTAGAATATCTATTTAAAACATATTGGTTAGATAGAGTAACTTTTTTCTATAAATACTTTTAGAAGAAAATATCAAAATCAAACAAAATAAAACTAGCTTCAGAAGAGTTTTGTTTCATAAAAGTGCTTATGAAAAAGTTTGTTCAATAAATAAATGCAGGGTCCTTTGCTGGTCTTGGTTTTCTTTCATGGTATTTATCAGGGAAAATTAGAGTGTTTGATCGTAGAGGCCATATTGGAAAACTATGCCTAGTCTTGCTTCCTTTACTTATTGCAGCTCTTGTGGGAATTACTAGAGTTGATGATTACTGGCATCATTGGACTGATGTGTTTGCTGGAGGCATCATAGGTTGCTTCCTAGTTACAACATTTATTTTATTTGAACTTCATTTCTGCAAATAATGTCTGATAACTCCATTTGATTGTTGTTGCTTCAGGACTTGTAGTGTCTTCAATCTGCTATTTGCTACTCTTTCCCCTGCCTACTAAACCACATGGTATGTATTCGTGTTCTTCATTATTCCATCTTTGAATTAGGCCTCCACTTGCATGTACCACATGAATTCATGAAAGTCACGTACTGAATTTCAATGTTTGGACTTCATTTTTATCTTTAATCTTCATTAGAGAGTTCCACATTTCCATGTAATATTTTTACTCTATTAGGAGGAAGTGGACACTCTCAAATATGAGTGAGACAACTCCTTTAGTAATTTGTGAAGTAAAAGGAATATAATGTATGGATATCCAAAATGTCAAATAATATAGGTAGAATAAAATTTTGAAGAATACTAATATATCTGGAAAAAAATATTATTTTACTGAAATATGATTCCATTTCACGAGATTGAATAATTTTAAAATTGTATTGTGACATATCACAGTTGTAAACTGGTGTATTTCATTGTTGAGTGGTAACCCAGTCAGCAGTTATGTCATTAACGACATCTACCATTTTATTAGAGTCCGTCATAGTCACTATTGATTCTACTACTTTTATTAGTCAATCTCTTGGCTAAGGGTATAGCTCTTGCAAGAGTGAAGAATGATAAGTAAAGTTTCATTAGTAAGTCAGACGTCTCGTCTATCTACCATTTTATTAGAGTCCGTCACACTCACTATTGATTCTACTACTTTCTTTTATTAGTCAATCTATTGGCTAATGGTATAGCCCTTGCAAGAATGAAGAATGATAAGTAAAGTTTCATTAGTAAGTCGGACGTCTCGTCTTTCCAACTTTACTACAATAGAAAGACGGGATAATCATAGGATATCTTGATCAGTAATTTTTTAATTTTAAAATTTGAAATTTAGGTATCGAGAAAACACTAATAAACAATGTTTTACCATAGATAAAAATCATAGATAATCTAAATTGGACATCAATGTATGGTTTCTTGACTTTCATTTTTCTTGCAAACATGTAGGTTGGGCACCTCATGCTTTCTTTCATATGTTGGGAGAAGAGACATCTTCTCATGGAGGAAGCCAAGCTCCACATGAATCAAAGATAGATGAGTTCCCCCTACAATTAATGGAAAGTGGAACAAGATTTAGGTGATGGCTGATTTCTTTTGCCAAATAATAATAAGAGCAGATTGTGCTATGATTCTTTGACAAAATGAATAGTCAGTTTTTAAACTTTGGACAGTGAATTTTATATCCAAGTGTACATCTAAATGCCACCATTCATTTAATATTGCAGCTTCCTTAGGTCGAACTATGTATAAATATTTTCCAAAATGAAAGATCAACTTAAGTTTTTTACAATGACAAATTTATAATAATTGGTTAAGCAATTATTTGTTTGGATATACTAGTTAGTGGTGGGAAATAGGACTGTTTGAATCATGGTGTGTGAGTGTGTAGTGGGATCGAACTGAATATTTCAAATAAGTGTTATTAAATATTTTATAAAATTTCACATTATCGAAGATGTTAGTAAGTGTTTCTTCTTGAATTTGCAAAGAGGAATAGAATTGTTTTCAAATCAATGATCTTATCCATTGTGTTTACTTTATGTAAAAATATTATCTGTCATTTTTAAATATTTGTGCATTTACGGTTTCTGTGCAATAATTAAAGCATACCACTAAATAATATCAATTGTAGAAAATATAGTATTATTTTATTAAGCTATTTAAATTGAATTGTTAATCAAATTATCCCCTTTATCATCTTATTTAGTTCAAACACTAGGATAAAAAAAGTAATAACAAATAAAACTAACAATAATAATTTTTAATTCTTGAAATAAAGGATATAAATCATAAAGCAAATAAATTTTATTGTAAACTATGATACAAACACAAAAATTATATATTCATCTAGTTTTTTTTATTAAATTGTGATGACAATTTACTACGAAAAGATGGTCTTTTTTTACTTTTAAACTATAATTATATTTAACATTCACCTAGGTTGTGTTTGGAGTGGAAAGTGAATTTAAGATGGTAAAAAGAAAAAGTGTAAAATAAATATCCACATGTTTATTCTATGTTTACAAGGAAAATTCAATTGTCGAAGAGATTCGTCCAAAATCATATATCAAAGATCTCTTGACACTTGAACTGAAGTTGTTTCTTTCATCAATTTCCTAACAAAAGAACATTTCAATTTTGACTCAGCTATATCTGCCTTGTACGGAATGCACGTCAATTATAAATTTGTGCAAAAAACTATATACTGTCTAGGAAGATAAGCATTGTCAATTATTAAGGAAGTTGTGAAGAGAAAGGACCAAAGATCGAAGTTGCATTAAATGCAACAATCATGTTAAAGCTTGTTAGATCCATAATGGGCATGCATAAAAGCTAAAGATGCCCAACTACCTAGAAGAGTGAACTCAATCATTGTATACGTCGAACGATGTTATCCTCCATAGAGAACAAGATGGTCCGAACTATGAGAAAAATTCTAAACATTATATTGCTCATCAGACACACTCTTCCCTAGTCATCAGACCCAATGATTAGTAGATCATTGAAATAACAAACCTTCATATCTAGTTAGGAGTGACTTAAAGAATACTCCTTAACATGGTCAGTCAGGAGTGGTTGCAATCCGAAAGAATATTTTGTTAGCTAGGGTGGATAGGCGTTAAGAATACTCAAGGCCAACTAGGAGTGCATTGAGGAAAGAATACTCAAGGGTTAACTAAGAGTGTCTATGAGCCCAAAGAATATTCAAGGGTTAGTTAGGAGTGACTATCTATCTATCTCTATAAATATATTAAAATTTTAAAAGAAAAGAATCACATGTATGATCTTGGGTAAATTTCCTATATCTAGACCATTTACACATTTATTTCCCTATCTAGCACCTTTTTGTTTTTATTTTTCTATCTAGCACTCTTTTGTTTTTATTTCCCTATCTAACACCCTTTTATTTTTTATTTCCATATCTAGCACCATTTCAAAAATAAATAATAAATTTTTTTTTATAATTTTAATTTTGAATGCATTAAAAAATAAATATTTTTAATGTTTAAAATAGTTAGAAATATAATTAATGAATAAATAAATGATTTTTTACAAAATAAAAAAAAAGTAATAAATTTTAAATGTTTAGTTTAAAATTGTTTTTTTAAGAATGAATAAAATAAAAAATTAAACCCTACAACAACATAAAAGTTGAATATATAAACATAAATTAGTATTTATTTTTATTATTATTGATTATGTAATCATGTAATTTTTAAGTAAAAAATACAGGACAAAATCATAAAAAAACCAAAGTAAATTAGTATTAATTAATAGTGGACACACAAATAATATTGAAGTGTCTACCTTAAATGCAAAATCCTAAAAAAAAAACTAATGCAAATGTTACACTTAATGCTTAAAAATGAGAAGAAAAAAATGCAAAAATAAATAAGTCTAGAAAATAAAAACAGTAACAATAAAATAAAAACAAAATAAATAAAGAATGGCAGAAAAAAAATAACTAAAAACATAAAAGATATAAAATAAAGGCAAAACAAAATAAGATAAAGATAAAAGATATAAAAAAATCCAAATAAGATAAATATAAGAGATATAAGACGATACTAAATAAGTATATGTTGATCATAAAAAG
>Ga0123342_1000700_pt1 | contig 54677 bp, 28 predicted proteins | sample Turbeawhitnodule_FD_89960 | JGI IMG/M metagenome (GOLD analysis project Ga0123342, IMG submission 89960) | Root nodule microbial communities of legume samples collected from Mexico - Turtle bean Mexico white nodule | ecosystem: Host-associated > Plants > Roots > Nodule | place: Mexico: Nepantla...
TGATATTGTTCCACGTCAGTACCTAATTGTTGTTGTCCAGCAGCTACTTAATTCTCCTAGTCCTTTCTCCTCTGCGAGTATGCTCGTCCGGTCGGCGGGGGTACCTGCGATTGCACTCCGACGCTCAAGTCAGTACTCCTCCTTTCTCAGTGTTTCCAGAAGATTAAAAACGTACCTTTTTCCCCTTTCAGAAGTCTTTCTTATAGGTTGACCTGGACTTTGGTACGTGTGGGCCAAGTAGGTAGTTGCTGAAATCGTGCTTAGTGGTGTTTGGGTCATGAGTAGTGGCTTCCTTATATTAAGGGAGTGTACCTGAAAATGTCCTTGACTTATTCAACTACAGTTATAACTGTCATTCTGCCACGTATTTATTTTGTTCGTTTTATTTAACATCCATGTTCGGTCGTACGGAGTTGAGCGGTACATGCTTAAATAAAAGAAAATGTATACAAAGTTGTTAGATCTTTGCTACAAAACTATATTAAGACTAGGAAAACTAAGATATATTGTGACTAAGAAAATTAGGGTACCCAGATTCTTTTCTACTCATTCACGATAATTTCAAACCTAAAATAGAATTTTAATAACTCTTGAAACTTTACATAATTAAAAGTATTTTTTATCTATATAACTAATTTATTACAACTCGATAAATTAAGCTCAATTACACTAAGTAAGTCTTTATCTATTTATTTATATTAAAGATCCCACATCGATTAGAGTCTTTCATAGTATATAAGTGAGTCCAAACTTCATTTCATAAGCTAAATTTATAAGGTTGAGTTAGACTTAAAGTTCACTTTGTAATAATCTATTTAGATTCTAAGTTTACATTACAAGAAAATTGGTATCTAATTAGCTATCCAAGTTTTAAATATTAATTAGTGAAGTGTAATTAACAAACTATTTGTCTAAAAACTAGTCATTGGAAAAATTTTAAACCATACATATTCTTTAAAATCATGATATATATACCTATAACATAGGTATGATTTAAAATTAAATGAAGATGAAAAGAAGGTTACATAAAAGAGAACCTAATTTAGGGGAACCTAATTGTTGTTGATTAGTATATAAGATGATAGTTAAGATTGCATAAAAAAAGGTTTTGTTGGTCATGTTCTTCCTAATCATCCTAATTATATTCCACACGCATACATGAACCAAACATTCACTCTGATGTCATTAGTGATACCATGCAAGGGTATGGGAACCTTCAAACTTTCAAACCAAACCCTATTTCTTTAAGACTTTAATATTCAAACTATAAAACTAATTATTAGTATACTTTTTTAGATAATTATGATAAAAACAAATAAACTTATCTTTCATGTGGATTTATTATTAGATGATAGTGTAAAATTATTCGTTACAATACTAGAACATATACTTATATTAATATTGTTCATCAATATGATAAAGTCGAGTATAATTTCCATCTTTTTTTTTTTTGAAGTAAAAATGATATTTTATTTGATTTTAAATAATCCATAAGACAAGATCATTAGCTATATGGAGTGTACGGTTAATCAACCCACTAATTATGATTAAAATGTGATAAAATAATGAATGTAAAGGAATGAATGAGTTGTAGATATTCTATAAAATAAATATGAAGGATGTCTAATTAGAATTATGCCTACAGAAAGTTCATGATTTCTTCTACGCAAACTCATATTTTTTTTCCCTTTCAATGAAACTTTAAAAGGTTCTCCTATTAACTTCAAGGTCAGGGGATGCAGCAACTTTTGGTAATGATTTGCATTCATCTTTCCCAAACTATAAACTAATTGACACATAAGATTATTTTAGTTCAATTAATCAATAGTTTTAAATTTGTATCTCACATATAAAAAATGGGGTTGATTCAAAAGATATATAATATTAATCAATAGTTTTAAATTTATAATGTTTATAATTATGATTTTTTAAACAAAATTATCAAATAGAAACCAATTTTTAGAAATCAAAATAATTAGTTATAAAGTAATTAAATTATATATCATTTTAAAAACTAAAAATAAATATTTCTATATTAGTTTTTATTATTGTTAAATAGTTTCTAAATTGGTATCTAATTAGCAATCAATGTTTTAACTATCAATTATTTAAATTTTAAATTTGGTAGCAAAAACTTTGGTGGCTAATTAGATACCAATATAAAAATCATTTAACAATAATAAAAACTAAGTTAAAAATCAAAAATTTATTTAGTACTTAAAATGTCTCTAATTTAGTCACTATAACAACTAATTATTTTTTATTTCTAAGATTGGTTTTTATTTCATGATTTTTTTAGTGATAATAAAATAATATATGATAAAAATATAACTAAATAGAAAAAAATAAGGATCTTTCTTAAATATGAAATTTACAGATATGAATTATCAATTTTACATGCCACTAAAAACTTTCATAAATTTATAATAAAAATAATATCTATTTTATTTTATTTTATTGAAACTTTATATTAATTGGGTCATAAACCCAATTAAATAAATTATACCACTTAATTTTTTTAGTGAATAATAATCAACAATTATTTAGAGGAATTATTTTTAAAAAGTTAAACAAATAATATATTTTGAATAGTTTTTTTTTGAAAAAATAAAAATATCTAAAAAAATTTAAAACTAGAAAAATCAAATAGAATATGGGGGCAACAAGATAGAGAAATTTTTGTTGTTGATGTATCACAATGTTCAAATCGTCGTGTAAGTTTTTGTCTCGTTAACAAAAGATTAAATAACTTTTAATTATTAACAAAAGATTAAATAACTTTTAATTATTAACACAATATACAGAAAAAAAATTAATAAAATTCATTTTATGGTATATATAATTATATGTAGCTTTTAAAATGACAATATATGAAGTTATAAAAACAAAACAAATATTATGTTTGTGATGCGTTTATTGCTACGACAAATGTTCATTGAATGTTTCGTAATCGATAAAATACTACTATGAAAAGATCAGGTTTATGGTTATTCATATTTTTGGTGAAGGAAAATACTGATAAGTTGGCTGATTTAGGATTTATTCATAAAGAATCATTTCATTGGTATAATAAGCTTCCATCTAGTCAGTTATTAGAATTCTTTATTAATATGTATAGTCTACATATGTATCGTTTTTGTTAACATATGAGTTTTGGTTTAGTTCTTCATATTTTTGTATTTTTTTTAATAATATTTTTTTCATGTGATGACAAATGATTATTTTTTTTATGTGATTGTTTTTTCATGTGTCAGCATAATTGAAATGTGAAGTAGAATAATGATAGCTAACCTGAAATAAAAGCAAAACAAATATATTAAAACAATATACTCAAATACGTTGTAAAAAAAAACAATATTCTATCCATAACAAATAATGAAAAGAAAAAGTTTTGTCGAAATTAAAAAACAGATAACTTTTAAATACATAAATAGAAAGAAGAAAAACTCTGACATGAGGATATGATTCAACATAAATTCTCCCCTACATCATCCATTACACGTGTGAGGGAAAATAACTACCATAATTTATTAGTGCATTTTAAGAAAATTATATACATTTATAAAAAAAAGTAATTTGTGGTTTGTACAATTATATATGGTTATTAAGATATTTCTTAATTATGTTTTGATGAAAAAATTTAAATAACTTCAAGTGACTCATAATTTTATATTTTTCAATTTTATTTAATTATTATACATAATAATATTTTTACTTTAAGAAATCAAATAATATTTTTATTTTAAAGGTTGAGTTGGTTATAGAAACAAAATATATATTTTGTAAATAAGTTTTAATGTCACGAAACCTCTTCAATCAAAAAATTGTTTTCAACAATCAAAGCAAGACATATATATATAATCTAAGTCAAAAGTAATTAACTATTGTAATAGATAATTGATGTAATAGATTAACGAATCCCAACATTATTAATCAGTGGAACCAAATGAACTATGCCTTTTGTATGTCGTATTCATTCCTCATTGTCGTTTTTCTAATTACTTTTACAAAAAAAGAAAAGAAAATGACAACTAAAACATAAATTTTCTACTTACCTCCTCTTAAAAGAATCATATACCTTATAACTTTAAAGTACAACATTTTTCTTATAACAATTTTTTTTTTAATTTTGAATTTTAATTATGATAATTTTTTATTTGAAGTTTTGGTCCAGATTTTTTTAAATAAATTAAGAGTAAGCGTTACTTTATTAGAAATATAAGAAAGATGAGTATTCATCATTAAAAATAAATAAATAAATAAATAAATATATATATATATATATATATGAGAGAAGTGCTACTTATCTTTCCTAATTGATCTTACTTGAGAGAATTATTTTTAATAATTTAATTTTAAATAAATAAATAAAAATCCCACTAGTAAGTATTTCCTATAAAAATAATTTCATAAAAGTTAGGTGTCATATTTTTAACATTGACTCATTGTTTTTTATATGAGATTTGTAATTAATCAAACAATTATTCATAATACTTACCCTTTGTAAATTATATTTGTCAAGAATTAAAATATAACTAATAACTTAATATATAAAAATTATTTAAAATATATGTATACTTGGCTATTCTAAACAATATAAAAGATAAGGAGTTTGCAATAAGTTTTCACATAAATGAGAATGAATATTAAAATTTGAAACCTATCTGCACTGATTACATATATATTATTGTTAAAGAGACACATAAAAGAAAGCATATAAAAGGAAATGAGACTTTTCAAATAACATCGTTCAATTTGCTATGTGAGGAAAGACTACTTAAGCTCAAGCCTAACATAAATGTATGTTTGAAGAAAAAAATCCTCAATAAGTACAAAAAAAAATATAAAAAATAGTAATTGAAAAAAAAAACATTTTATACCAATAATCTTATATATAAATTAATTTTAATCTATAGAAGAAATCATGTATTTTTTGTTTCTTGATAAACAAGATATATCTAAACATGTACTTAAAGAAATTGATAGAAAGCCTATGAATGAAAAAGCTATGGAAAAGTAGGTTTTAAGAGTGAAGCATTGCAATCCTTAATTTGAAGTTAATTAAACGAACTTAAAATGGCGTCCTATAGGGTTAATTGATGCATACGTAGTTACGTAGTAATCATATTTACTTATTATTAATATTTAGGTCATGTAGTCACATAAGTGAATGACTCATTGGTAAACTTGGTGGATTGAAGCATGTATGGAGAAAATTAAAGTGATTGAATCCTAGAGATTCTTTCGTCTCAATCTCTCATACCCTAGCTTCCATACCATAACATATCCTTATGTAAGAAAATAACTCAATCATCTTCATTTTTCTTTGTCTATAAATACACAATCTTCTCATCAATTCAACACCAAGTTGGATGTAGCCATTTTCATGAAACATCTTTCAACACCATTATTCAAGAGAACTATTCTCACTTTCACACAAAGGGAAGTAACAATGGCCCTCCCAAGACACCCCCTCTTGTTCCTTTTTGCCATGATTATGCTTTCTTTTGCTGATAGCACAGTTGCAGAGGACCCACTTCTGTTATTTCATGAGGGTTCTGCTAAAGACAACAACTTCATCGTGCAAAGTACAAATGTTTTGAACTTGAAGAGCTTTGACAAATTGGGTCAGATTTCTTCTTCCCCTAAAATGGTTAACGTGAATGATTATGGGGCTCAAGGAGATGGTAAAACTGATGACACTCTGGTAATTATTCTCATCTCACATGCATGTTATGGCTCACACTTCGTGATATACTAAAATTATATTAGTTGTCGAACTTCTAAGTATGACAACATTAATTACATGCCTTCTTTTTGCATGTTGTGTTCTTTGCAATTGATTTTTTTGCATGTGTATGTTGGTGCAATTTTTCTTAATCAATGAAACTGATATGGATGGTTAAAATAAACAGTGATATATAGTATGCCATAACAACTTACAAGATTAAAAAAAGGTAAAACTGAGACCAGATCAGAATATATAATATTTTTATTATTATTAATGATAATGATAAAGATAAATTTACAATTTTTGTAGTGTATAATAGTTTAATATTCATCGAACAAAGTCGTGTTTATAATGATTCAATTAATTGATGGTAAATAATATTATTTTATAGTGTCGGATTAACCAACTATTCAAAACAATTTAATTGGAGTTTTATTTTCAACAACTTTCTTTAATTTTTATATAAAATTTTAAGAGAAGCAATACAAGAAAATCATAACTAAGATTATAATTACTCAATATATTAACTAAATTAAATACTAATTAGATATTAAAAAATATTTATATAAAGTGATTTGATAAAAAAGTTTAAAATAATTTTTAAATTTATATATAAATTAGCAACCTAATGTTTGAAGAATGATAATGTTTGAAGTATTGATTTTGGCTATATATGGGTTGGTTACTTCAGGCATTCAAGAAGGCTTGGGAAGTAGCATGTTCATCTGGGATAGCAGTTTTTGTGGTGCCACAGAAGAATTATCTACTCAAACCAATCACATTTTCTGGCCCTTGCAAATCCAACATCGCAGTTCAGGTTAGTAAGCCACAGATTCAAATTTGTAGTTCCAAATATTCTTAAGCATATATATATATATATATATATATATATATGTAAATCTCTTCAACACAGTTACATAAATTATAATATACAATTTGGGATGAACTCATCATTATTTTATCAGATCACTGGAACTGTTGAAGCATCAGATAACATATCAGATTACAACGAAGACCGCGCACACTGGCTTATGTTCGACAGTGTTCAGAAACTATCAGTTAAAGGTGGTGGAACCATCGATGGAAATGGAAACATATGGTGGCAAAACTCATGCAAAACGAACCAAAAGCTTGTAAGAAATTATAGTACAATATTGCTATCTTTGATTAATATATATAAATCATATTCAAATGCTATAACTATTCTTCTGTGTTTCTTTGCAGCCTTGCAAGAAGGCCCCTACGGTATGTATTATTGCTCTCTCAATTTAGATTCAAATCTATTGAAAATAGATCTTGTTAAAAAATTTATGTGACTTTAATATATATATATATATATATATATATATATATATATATATATATGATATTTAGAGAATGATTAAGATTTGGAAACACAATAATAATATTATTTTTAAAGTGTGATTGATGTTTAAAAAATGTTCACTCAGCCTATTTCTTATTTTAACTTTGTTTTAATCTTTTGGTTTGTATTGGTTAAGTAATATTATTGATATGTTGTTAATTTAAAATAAAAATATATAAAAAATATTAAAATAATATTATTAAAGAGTTATAATATAATTGTATAAAAGTAGTAAATTATCAATATATTATTATCTTACCTAACTTATGATTTTGTACCTTTGCAGGCGTTGACTTTCTACAAGTGCAAGGACTTAACAGTTGAGGATTTGACGATAAGAAATGGTCAACAGATGCATGTTTCATTCGAAGAATCTGAGAATGTTATAGTTTCTGGTCTCACCGTGACAGCACCTGAGGATAGCCCAAACACTGATGGAATTCACATCACAAACACTCAAAACATTCAAATCTTAAATACAGTTATAGGAACTGGTATATCTATATCTTCTGCCTTTCAAAACAATCAAAATCATCAACCATTTGAAAATTTCTCTAATTTTCTGATTCAATTCTTTCAGGTGATGATTGCATATCAATAGAAAGTGGATCCAGGAATGTGCAAGCCACAAAAATAACCTGCGGACCAGGCCATGGTATCAGGTATACCTTCCATAATCATCATCAATCTTCTATATACCATAATTGATGACATGAATATGAAAAACTTATAAGCCACTTTAATGAGTTTTAGAATTCTTTGCTTAATTTGTTGAGAGTTGTTGCAATGATTAATTTAAAATGTGAGTTTGTTTACAATAATGATCTCAGCATCGGAAGCTTAGGGTCTGGGGAATCCAAGGATTTTGTTTCAGGAGTAACAGTAAATGGAGCTAAATTTTCTGGAACTACCAATGGAGTAAGAATTAAAACATGGCAGGTAATTTTAAATTTCAACAACCATTTTACACAGCTAGTATAATATATATATATATATATATATATATATATATATATATTATTTATTTGGTTAATTTAATATGTACTTGCATGCATGCAGGGAGGGTCAGGAAGTGCAAGCAACATCAAGTTTCAGAACATTCAAATGGAGAAAGTAACGAACCCCATAGTAATAGATCAAAATTACTGTGATCAAGCGACACCATGCAAAAAACAAGTAAATAATCAAATTATCCAAAGTTGAAAATTGGCCAAAATTATGGATCAGAATTAATGGGAGAAGAACTAAAACTGAACTTTTATTTTATTGAATTAGTTAGTGATGATTAACAAGGTTATATATATTGTTGCAGAAATCTGCAGTTCAGATTAAGAACGTGCTGTACGAAAACATAAAGGGCACAAGTGGTTCTGATGTGGGTGTGCAATTTGATTGCAGCGAGAAGTTTCCATGCGAAGGGATAGTGTTGCAGAACATAGATCTGCAATATGAAGATGGAAGAGAGGCCAAGGCTTCATGCAACAGTGTTCAATTGTCCTACAGAGGAGATGTTAACCCTCAGTGCCCATAGAAAGTTAAATGAAAGATTAGTTTGCAGATACATACAGTAATAAGGCTATGATTGATTTGTATAGCAGCCAACAATAATATTTGTGATGATGTACTATAATCCTAGCTACTCATGATTCTCTTGTACTTTGTTTCATAAATAAAATTTAACTTATCATATTTTACTTTCTAACTTTCAATATATATACATATATATACCCAATTTATACATATATATTTTACTTATTTGGTGACAATTTATGTTTGGTGTCTGTTTATATTTTTTTATTTTGGTGTTAGTGATGTTGGTACATTTTTACATGGATGGATTTATATGGGTGTTGAGTTTCTATTGGAACTTGATTTATGATTTAGGGTTTAAGTTTTGGATTAGGATTTAGGTTGGATTGTGAAATCCTTTCTTATTTTTATATTTATTTTTTTTATAAGAGTTATAAATAATCTATATTTATTTATGATTTTTTTTTTATAAAAAATCATATATATACTTAGGATTTAAATTGATGAAATTATAATATATGCTTAATATAATAAGATTTAATCATCAATATTTTTTTATTTTAAATTAAGAATTTTTTATACTTTCAATCAATAAAACTAAAAATAATTATTTTAAGATAATAATTATAACATTAATAAAAAAAAGTAGTTTATTTATCATAAATATTGAAATATTTTATTTTTAATATAATAAAAAAAGTTACACCTAAATTTTTTAAATTTCTTAATTTTATTTGAATTTTTTTATCATGCTAAAAATAAAATATATTAACATTTCTTTTATCAATATTATAATTATTATATTATTTCAAAACCATTTAATCAATTATGATTATTTTTTATTGATTAAAAGTATACAAAATCTTAGTTTAAAATTAATTTTCATTTATTTCACTTTGCTTAATATATTTTTAATCGATTAATAACCTAAAATATCTTTATATGGTGAGAAATTAAACACATAATAAAACGTTAACGTGTTGAAAATAAACTCAATGAATAGGCTAACATGTTTAGAATATATACAAATTCATTACCATCATTTCATAATTTAATCAACACGTCATTAAAAAACTAAAAAATAATAATTTTCTTTAAAATTTGTCAGAGTAACGTTGCTTTGACATCCTTGAACTATTTTTAATCTTTAAAACATGTGAGCACACTTTTATAGATTTAATAAATTATAAAAGAAAAGAAAACTAAAATGTATATGATAAAATAAAAAACTTACATGATAAATTTGTAAAGCTTCAGTAGTTTCACTAATATATAATTTTAATTTTTAGAAAAATTTAATTACACATTTCATAGTCTAATATTTTTAAATTAATCATTTCATTAGATTACCACCAATGTGATAACAATATTAAGTACTTATCATCCTACGACATTACTCTTATATTTCTAAAATTTTATCAGTGTCGAAAATAAATATCGGATACAGGATACAGATCATTGATAAAATGTTCAAATTTAAAAAATATTTTTTGAATTTGTAACCATTCTAGTACGATTCTAATACAATTTAAAAAAAAATATTAATTTAAAAAAAATTCAAATTTATTGTATAAATTTTTATTATGATTATAAAAATAAGAAACAAATCATTTTGAACAAACCATGAAAAATATCTAAAAAAAAATTGAAACATACTTCCACCCATAAATCTTTATTATCAATTTATATAATTCATAATATTATAATATATAGATTTGTGCCTTACATTGATACGTATCTCCGTATCTGTGTCTCCGTGTCCGTATTCGTGTACTCACATTTAATAATAATTATATATTATCTGTTGATACATTGATATATTTTATTTATAATTGAATAATATATTTATAATAGGATAAACCAAATTAATTTTAAAAAAATGAATCCAAAATTAAATGTGTGTATATATATATAATTGAATTTATTATAAAGAAAGATAATATATAGATATATAAATGGTTTAGAATGGGATTAGATGGGTTTTGGGAAAGGGTCAAGGTCAGCATAGGAAGACTCCCTCTGCTTCTTTTCCCTTTCTCTTCCTTCTCTTCTTCTTTTCTCTCAATTTCATTTTCATTTTCATTTCATTTCATTTCATTTTCATTTGAGCTCTCTTTGCAAGTGTGTTGGATGGGAACTCCCGAATTCCCAGATCTGGGAAAGCACTGTTCGGTCTCTGATTGCAAGTTGATCGATTTCTTGCCCTTTACCTGCGATCGCTGCAACCAGGTTCTTCCCTTTCTTTGTCTCTGTTTTTACCCAAACAACTGAATTTGTCAACTGAGTTACTACTAATGCTGTAATTTGATTTAGTACTTGTATTGCATGAAATATGAGAATACCTATTGGAATATTCATCTGGGTATGTGTTTCTTCCAAACTTTTTTAAAACTGTTATTCTCTAAACTACCTCTTGATCTGCTCCATCAGACCATTTTTCTATGCTGGCATAGGTTGTAGCTAATTGGGCGAAAGTCTATTTTCCCCTATTCACTAATTTAGCCAAATTTTAATGAATTGTGGTGATGGGAGGATGGACTTGTTTTTAATTTTATGTTGAAGTAGGGATGTGAAGTTGGCTAGTTTTACAAGTGTGCAGTGTTTTGAAACGAATCAAGAAAAGTGCTGAGGAAGTGGCTTCCAGAATTAGGAATGGCAGTAAAAGTAGTTATAAACTACGGGAAAAGTGGTAATGATGGTTAAGAGCGGGAGACCTAAGAGGTGGAAATGGTTGGCTCCTTTTTGTTGCAGAGTTATAGGATAACATTTAGTGCAGTTTTATGAGGACTTTTGGGTTTTAAATAGAAGTTTTAACCAATCTCAGCCGTTATTCTGGGAGTCACCTTCAATTATAACTCGAAAATATCACTAAGGAATTGCATCTTAGTATTGTTCTTATTTTTATTTCTGTGACCCTCAAATTCAACTAAAGAAAAATACAATCATATGTATATGTTTGTGTGGAAAGGGGTGTTGTAAACTTTTTAACAATTGTTATCGAACTCTTTATTTAACTTGTAGATCCTTATGAGTTACAACTAGTTAGAGAAAATGACTTAACTCACTATTAAAGTCTTTTATCTGGTAAACTTAGGTATAGTCGTTAAACTTGTATGAACTCTTGAATCAAGAACTGAGTCAATAAATTGGAAATCAAATGTAGTATTTTGTCTTATTGACCATATTGTGACAATGCTTTATACGAACCATACATTGTTTTTGAGCTAATGTTAACATTTCACAAGGATCAAATTATTTGAAGAAAATATCTCCTTCTTTTAAATGTTTTCCCTATGGAAATTCATGTTTTTATAAATTTATGTATGATTCGATCATTTAGGTAGTTTGATTTATTTTAATACTATAGTACTACTACTAAGCTTTATTATTGTGGTTGGATACTTTGTTTTATTGTGGAGTTGAAATGTTGAATTATTGTTGTGTTAATAGCATAGTTATCTGAATCTTACTATTCATGAATGGATCTGTTCAAATTGATACGAATCATAGATTCTTCTTTTTTTCACCAATTCCCATGAAAAAAATTGAAAAGTCATATAAACTTAAATTGTTAAATGAAAAGGAATTGATGGAACACTTCTAAACTTATCTTGTTTGATTTTTCCACTACTTATGTTTGTCGCCCACTCATTCAATGTGTGTCTTTTAGTACTATAATTTGTTCCATTTTTCTAAAATAAAGGCTTATAAACTCATATAACTAATAATGTTGTTCTATTAGACTGCTGCTCAAGCTGTTTTATCTGTCTAGTTTAAATATTTTCTTTGAACACTACACATCATTGGTATGATATATTTACAGTAACTTCATGGTTTTTGCGATTTGATTCAAATTATGATTCACAATTTAAAAATTAGCTTCGTGATTCATGATTTGATAACCTTGGTTAAAAGCATTACGTTATGCATTTATGTTGTTAATAGGTTGTGTTTGAATATTATTTCTTACATTATGCAGACTCAAAAGTCAAGTCTGCAGTAATTCCATGAGTTTGCGTAAACTGTTGACTTTGACAATCATATTTTAAACAACTAAATTTGAACTCGACTTATAACTTTTGCGTGCCTCAAAAGTCAGTTTTCAGTAAATTCTGCTACTGCAATTTTCAGTTCTGTTTGGTTAAGTATATATAATTTTTCTTTAGTTCTGAGTAGCACTTAAACCTTTTGGGTTCTTTCCTGAAACACTATTCTGATTATTGATTTTGTCTGATGACATTCTGGGAATTTGTCTGAGTGTGGAATTATGGATCATTATTCCACCTGTGCTCATTTTAAGAGCTTTTTGTTTGATCAAACTTATCAGCCAAATCTTTTCAGGTGTACTGTTTGGAGCACAGAGGTTATATTAAACATCAGTGTCCAAAAGCTGACAAGAAAGATGTTACTGTAGTTATATGTCCACTTTGCGCTAAAGGAGTTCGCCTAGTTCCTGATCAAGATCCAAATATAACTTGGGAGAATCATGTCAATACTGACTGTGACCCATCGAACTATGAGAAAGTCACAAAGAAGAAAAAATGCCCTGTCCCAGGATGCAGAGAGATATTAGGATTCTCAAACACAATTAAGTGCAGGGACTGCACGGTAGACCATTGTTTAAAGCATCGGTTCGGACCTGACCATAGATGTCCTGGTCCCAGAAAAATGGAAACAAGTTTTTCATTTAGGAATATTTTGAATGTGAATAAAAAACAGGAGTCCAAACCCCAGTCAAGTTCATCTGCATCATCAAGATGGTCTACAAACTTTCTTAATGCAGTTTCTAACATTCGAGCATCAGCAGAGGCTGGTGTGTCGAAGTTGAGTGAAGTTAACCAAGGCTGGTGGACAGCATCAGGTGGGGTGGGATCGAGCCATAGCAGTGGTCAAGTGGAGCAATGCCCTCAGTGTGGTACCAAGTTTTCCTCTGTTACCGCTTTGGTAGACCATGTGCAAAAAGTTCATGAAAGGAATGGCAAGCGATCTGGAGCAAAGGTTACAATTGATGTTTGCCCAAAGTGTAGTAGAGGATTCCGGGATCCTGTTTCCCTTGTGGAACATGTTGAGAGGGATCATGGTGGCAGTTCTAGATCATAAGGTATGGAGTTGATATTTTTTATTGAATGAATAATGCCAAGAAGAAAATGCACTTTTTTTGGCAATAAATAGACTAGAAGAATAGTTTTGTAAGCATGAATTGAATTTATTGAATACATTTAGAGTGTAAACATTGTCATACGATGGATCACGGTTTGATTAAAAATGGTTCAATTTTGTCATAATTACTTTAAAAGTCTGGACTATGATACAAATCGTTACACTCGTATATTATATATATATATATATTATATATATATTATATATTATATATATATATATCAAAATTAAACTTTATAATCAAAAGTGTGAATATGAATTTGTAGATTATTCAAATGTAGGATGATAGATTTGTTTGATTACTCAATTATTTTTCAAGTCTTGAATCACACTACTTCAAAAGGCCAGTCCTGCCGGAATTACAAATTTGACAGGAACGTTCGCATGTTGAAACTCATTTGTGTAAACTTTATCTTCACATAATTTAATGTGTGTTTGGTAAAAGCCAATTGTTAAGCCTTACGAGCTGGAAGCTGAAACTTATATAAGCTGATTCTGATTGATTATAAAGGTTTTGTTATGACAGGTTGTATTGCTGATGGATCAAATATAGAGATATTAGAATCGACTTTAGTTATAGTTTTTTTTTCTAAAATATCGATTAGATTAGATTATGAATAAATTCTCCAATGGACCAAAAAAAATATATAATACTTCAAATTACAAATATATTGTTCTCCTTTTCTCATCCTTATCCTCCTTTATCTCATCCTTCCTGTTAATAATATTGTAATTCACCATATAAACAATAACAACACAGATCATTTGTTTTATAACATAGTGCATGATTAAGCTTGGAGTAACTTAGTACAATAATAGTTTTCATACATTATAGGTGAATGTGTTTATAAAAGTATTTTTTCTTACAATGGATAAAGATTTTCATTAGTGGTGGTCTGGTTATGGAATGGTTATGGAAGCACCTTTCTCAAAAGTCATCTTGTCAAAAACAGAAACTTGACAAAAAAAAATATTAAAACTTAAATATTAGAACTTAAAAAAAAATCAAGTGACATGATATTAAATATTGTTTTGTTTTGAAATTTTTTTTTTATAAAAACTTGTAAAAAAAAATAAAAATAAGATTGTTTATTGATAATATTTGTGGAATACGTTTTGGCATTTTATTTTTTTTATAACAAAAGTTATCGTAAATCACAGTATATTATTATTATTATTATTATAAAATATTTTTGTTTCTGTGTACAGGAGTTCGAAAAACAAATTAATGTATATTCAAACTATATACAAATAAATTAAGTTTTTTTTAAATAGATATAAAAGTTTTTACAAATTAGTTTATATACCCAAACTAAGTTTAACTTGTAATTTTTTTTAAAATTTTCTATCTTTATAACATCTACTTATATTATATAAGTATTTTTATAACAAACTATCATAATGTATTTTCTCTTCTCATATAGTCTCTTATGTGCAATCTATCATAAATATTGGTATTTAAAACAATATAGAGGCAATTTATTATTAAAGAACATTGTCACCAAATGAATGTGTTATCTGTTCAACTCTTACCTCACGAAGTAGATGTGTTATGTGGTTTGGTTAACTGATTTGGTAACTAGATTAAGAATAATATTAAAGTTTATATATTTATGGTATATTGTATTTATTTTTTTTAACTTAGAAGAAAGTTTCATAAATTTTCTTGCATATTTATAGAAAATAACTATGCTTTAATTTACATAAATTTTATAAGTTAAATTTAAATTTGTTTTAGGATTTTATTCTAATTATTATTTTATAATTTATCAAATCACCAAATCAACTATTCAATCTTATAAATTTTATATATTTGAGATGATAAACTTTAGGATAAATTAGTTTATTAAAAACCAAATATAAGTGAAGTAAAGTCCGAAGAAGTTAAAATTTCATTTTATAAATTAATTAATTTTAGAGTTAAAGTGTTATCTTGCTGTATTTTAAATGTCTTAATTTATCTTAACCATCTCTTTTTTAGCTTTATTTTTTTTATTGGTGTATAAAAGAGGTTGTATTGAGATACATGATTCACACTTACTAAACATAACACGTGTTAAGTAATTAATAATTAATAGCATCTATAGAGTGAAAGAGATTAAATTTTCAATAGTTAACATTTATTGAAGACAAAGAAAATTACATAACCAATTAGACTGCAAAAATAGCTAATGAATGTTGGATAGGTTTAGGGCTGGTCTATAAAAGGCAAAATCAAATAGTATTTTATTAAACCTAATAGATGATATTTTGTTTGAAATTAGATTTTAATGAATAACGAGTCTAAGTGAAAGATACTCTATTTTTCTTTTTTATATATTTAATTAACCAAAATATCTTTCAAAATACTAAATCTACTCCTCAATTATGGATTAGGAAGATTCATAAGTCACTCTAGAAAATATATTCTTGTACGTAAAAGTAAATTGGAATAATGTCCCTATTTATCATAACTAAGAATAGTCTTGACCACAAGAATAATGCTCATATTTATTATAACCAAGAATAGGGAGTAATCTTCTAACATGAAATTATGTGTAAAAGATTTTAAATAATGAAAGTTGGAGTCATTAATGAAGTAATTTATATTTTATTAATTATCTTAATTTTCATATATATTGTTTAAAATAGCATACATATTTTATTAAGAAGGGAGTAATCTTTTAACATGAAATGAAATTATGTGTAAAAGATTTTAAATCATTAAACTTTGAGTCATTAATGAAGTAACTTATATTTTATTAATTACTTTAACCTTCATATATATTGTTTAAAATAGCATACACATTTTATTTTATTAAGGAGTAAACATTAAGTCTAATTCAATTTTATAAAATCAGTTTATAAGATAAGGTTTGCACATGCGTGTGACTATATATTTATGGGTGTTCCGACAATAGCGGGTAGTATGATAAGACTAACAAATTCTCGCTAGGATAAGCTCTACATGACTATGATACCATATTAAGAAGTAAACTTTAAGCTTAAAATCAATCTTATAAAATCGACTTATAAGGTGAGATTTGCACCTACTTATATACTTTGAAATGTAATGTTCGTGCGTGACTATATATTTATGAAAGGTTCGATAGCGGTGGTCTGATAAGATCAACAAACTCTCACTGAGATATACTCTAAATGGCTCTGATACCATATTAAGAAGTGAACTTTAAGTCTAACTCAACCTTATAAAATCGAATTATAAGGTGAGATTTACACCTACTTATATATTATGAAATGTTTTTATCTTTAGTCGATGTCGAATAACACTAAAGTTTTTACTATAACACTCATCTTTTTACATTTCATATAACAGACACAAACACGACATGATTGTTATTGTTAAATGATTTAATAACCTAATTATTTTCTATGTCACTTCTTAAAATAATAAGTGAAATTTGACGAAATTTAAAAAAAAAATTGAAATATTTTCCCTCCTCTAACAAATGTTATCATGATTTTGCCCATTCACATAAAATTTTATTTTATATTCATCTTAATTACGACATACTAAGAGGGTGTCTTTTCTTCACTTAATTGAACATACATTCCATCATTCTTACTAGCAAATGAACTGTAAAATTTCCTAATCTTTTCAATTTACTCAAGCATCCGAACACAATTGTTTCTAAACATTTATGTAATGATTTAATGTAGTCATAGACTACGAGATAAGTTCGAGGATGAGTTGACACCAAAAAAGAAGTTAAAAGGATGAGTTTGGATTAAGTTTAAAAAAGATAGATTTAAAATCTTAAAACTCATCCTCGTCAAAGTTTTGTTGATAAAACAATTGTGAGTTTTATAGTTTAAAAAAAATATATAATGTACTTATAATTTTTTTAAAACATCATAAATTAAGCTGTTAATTATAATTTAAATTTATAAGACATAAAAAAATTAATAACTGGAAAAGGAATTAAAAATAAAATATTATACTATATTTTTTAAAATATAATTTTATTTATTTAAAATATTTATATTTGTAAGAACTATAACTACTATATATAAGAGATCAAACTATAACGATGTACTATTAATAACTTTATACAAAAGTAATATTTATAAATTAATTATTAAATTATGATTTAATATCATCATAAATTACGTTAAATTTTAATAAAATTGAAAATAACAAGTTAAAAAATCATTTGGATTTTAATATTTTAAATAATATACCTTATATTGATTTTGACTTATATAAATAAGATCAAATAATTTTATATTAATTTAACATTTCATAAAAATTATATCAGTGTAATAATACACACACATTTTCGATCCCCAAACTTGAACCCAGTCAAAGAATATTTTTCCTACGAAAATTAGGTATAGAGTTGAATGGTTATTCAGGGTACTTTTCAGGCCTGATTAATGTTTCCTAATAATATTCACACTTTCTTTGTCAGAAGAACACTACCTTTTCTAATTTATTTTTCAGCCACAGATGACTCAATTCTTATTTAAAATATATTTCATGAAATTCAGAGAGATGATTTTCATCATATTGTATGATACATACATTGAATATTTATTATGCTCAATTACTCTCAAATGTGAATATTTATAAAAAGAATAGACTACAGTCAGCACTTAGTGTATGGGACGCGTAGAAATCGTCAATTTAACATTTCCAATCCAATCTCTATTTCTACTACTTTTGAGTTTTATATTTTCATTACCCAGCTACCATATTTTGAATATTGAGAATAACAAGAACCGGACAAGAAAATAAAAATAAAAATAAAAGATAGAAAGAAGAAAAACAACAATATGTAATGTGTACTTAAACTATGGTTATTGATTTCTATACTACATAGGGATAGCATTATGTACTCAAAGATGAATATTGATTTCTATAATACATCATAGGGATAGCATAAAAAAAACCTCTAGATTACTATATAATAATTGGGCTATAGCAAAATTTCCCTTTTAGGGATATATATACCTGAAATTGCACCGAAATGTGATATACCAATCCGTGAGTATACTTAATCCGCTACACTCTAGCTAGCAACGTTAACTTCATCCACTTATCTGTGAGAAAAATATTTGTTTTCCAAAACAACATGAAAACATGAAATCCTCTAAGTAGAGCAGTACTAAGCAATAACATGTGAGGAGAAAAGTTAGGATAAGAGTTAAAATATTTAAATTTCTTATACATCATATGACACTCCGTTATTTTATAATTCATTATTATTCCATGAATCATTATTAGATGCCACCGAATTTCATACTATAAAAATGAAAATCAAATTAATTAGTGAATAATAAAGATGTGTACCGTGTAAACATAAGGATCATATCGCCCTCCCGAGCCTGATCTTTTCACAGCATCCACCCTTAGCAACCTAGACATAGTTCTTCTTTCCATCAGACAACAAAAAGAACGACATTTAAATTAAAAGAACATCAAATATCAATATTTAGTAGGTTCTTTTAAACATATTTAGTATTATTAAAATTTATTACTGTGGTAATTAACATTCATTAAAGAAAAAGTGAGATTCAATTTTTAATAAATACCTTTATCTGGTGAAGATACTTTATGATAGATGATTAAGAAAAGAAACAAGTAAGAATGTTTGGTTGAGTTGATTTAAGGAAAGAGTAATTTTAGGAGCAATGAGTAAGTACTTGTACTTTTGTATTCTTTTTCTAATCTATTTCTACTCTATCAGTGCCTCTCTCCTCAATTTAACACATTTACTACTTTTTTTTCACTTTGGAAAAAGACTCTTTGACACCATAGTAAAACATTTTCATTCATTTGACATCCCCTAAAATAATATAATAATATTTTATATTAAAAATAAATAAATAAAAATAAAATATTAATTTAATGAAGTGTTAAGTGTGTCTTTTTACTGTGTGAGGAGTGTGAATGTATTATCTTCCTTTCACTTTATTTCCCCGATGTTGACCCTCTCATTATTTTTTTTCATCTTACTCATTCCTCCCATTTATTTCCTCCCTATCAAACATAGTTAGTTATTTGTTAACATTTTTTTGTTTATGAAAAATCCCAAGAGTTGGTTTGTGTTTGTTTTTGCTGCAATAACAAAATTAATTTGTTAGTGGTTTCAATCCCATTATATTTAAATCACGTAAATTTTTCTGTTGCGGGTGATAATTGATTGACACTCATCAAATTTTTTACCTCACTTCACAGTTTTTTATTTATTTTCTCATTAAATAATATAATTTGTATTTTAATCAAATATCTTATTTGAATATTTTATCATTAAAAATCAGTTGTGTGTGGTTCTTTTTTAAAAGAGGGGTGTGAAAATACTTTTTTTTTCTCATGTTGCATGGTTAAATCTGCGTGTTTGGGTGCGTGAGAGAGAAATTACATTCTTAGAGCTTTGCTAGTGTCGGGGCTGTCACCGAGCATTTGACGAATCTTCACTTCAGAGGAATCACCGCAAGAGAGCAACTTCAGTATGGCTTCGCCGCGCCGTCGCAGGTGTGGCGAACCAGTTGTGCGACGCGACGGCGTCGCCTTCTCGTGTGCGATCCCGGCCACACGCTCAACAATCGCGCCTCTGCATCTTTTGGCGTAGCGCAAGCTTCGCGCGCTGGAGATGCCGCTCGAGCTGCTCGACAAGCAGGAAGAGGCCTCGCCAGAGGCCGAAACAGGAGAGAGCATATTCACCGCCTCGCCAGCGTTCAGTTTCCGGTCGCCGGAGCACGACGTGGTCCACGTGACCTTCGATCTTATCTTCCTAGCAACCTTTTACAAAACTAAAATCCTCAGTTTACATAAAACAGTCAAGAAAATTATAATATAAATCGCAATCATCAGTAAAATAATAAAATCCCTTATCCTCTGACACCGACCTCGCTTAGACTCAATCATACATTATCAAATCCAACAGAACAGAAAATCGCCAGAAACAACAGTAACAACGATGCATAATCTCATCAGAAGAATTAGTGAAGTGAATTCTCAGATCACACAGAGTTGTTTGTTTTCGTTCTGCTTTCAAACACAAACACAAACAGAAAACGAATCGAAATAAAATCTAAACTACAACACGAGAAGGTACAAAGAAATATATAATCGACCTTAAGCTTCATCTGATTGTAACGCAAGATAGCAGATAACGATACACTGCGCGATTCGTTCTCTTTCTCCGAGGAATCACCGTCGTCATTGGTGAGCGAGGAAGATGAGGATTTATTAGAACCGTAGGAAACCGAGGTTTCTCTGAAACGTATGCTGCTGCTGCCGCTTCTTCTCTCTGGAACCGCATCGCTTGAATCGCAGCGAAACCTTCAGAGCGAGAAATTTGTGAAAACAGAGTGAAGATGGAAACGTAAGAAAAACGTGAGTTGAGATTTTTGGCGTTACTTCGGAGTAGAAAGCAAGGGAGAGAGAGGTGTGGTGTTGAGAAGAAGCAGAGACGATGCAACCGTTCGTTCTGTGGAACTCGGGAACGAAGACATTGTTGCATTCACTCTTTTCTCTCTCAGCTTTTGAAATTTCCCGGGTATATTCAAATGCTTTCAAATTTTTCTCTCTCTTCGTTAGCGTTTGCCGCGTGTGTCCTAACCGTTTTGCTTATTGTTATTACCACGCAAGCTTAATACGGCCATTTATATCAAATAAGTTTTTCTAATTAGAATTAGTTTATATATAAATTAAAAAATATAAAACATAATTCTCACAAATAAAATAAATTTGATAATTTCATAGAAACTTTGTTAAGGTTGAGAGTTACTCTGTTTTTAAAGATGTAATTCATTCATAAGTGTAAGTATGAACTCAACCACTTTATTATGTGTTGTCGTTAGTGATAGTTCTCTTATGTTTATGTGATAAATGAGAGATATTTTATATATTTAATTTATAAGAAATAGCACGAGAAGTTAAGCTAGATACCAAATACATTTCCTTTAATTTGAAAATTTACATATATCATTTTTTTATAATTGTAATAAAATAACATTCATATTTTTTCTTTTACTTATAAGTAAACACCCACTTATCTTATTTTATTTTTAAAATATATATAATTTCTACTAAGACTTAAATAAAAATTATGAACATTAAAATTTAAAATATAACAATAATACTTTTTTGGTAATATTTATTGGTAATTATTTGTGTTTGCTTATCATTGATAATGCACCTATTTTATTACTAGTAATATTAGTCAGTAAGTGCTAAATATGTAAACACTAGCAAATATATATATAATATTAACATTCATAGGCATGAACTTACCAGATAACTTCCTTCAATAATCACTACGATCATAAAGTTATCGCTAATTAGCAATTAGTAATATGTTAGTAATAATTGTTCACAAGCATTTTACAAAAAAATCTTCGCTTTTTTTCACACAAAATATTTTGTTACCAATAATTTTTTTACTTTACACACGAAATTTATTCATCAATAATACCAATTTTTGTGCGTAGTATGTATCTTTTTATTACAATGATATTAGTTTTGATCACTCACTTTTTATTTTTATTATTTTGTTAAATGAATAATATAAACAAATAATAACATGCAATCATGACATGATGAATCAAACCTTTCTCAAGAAAATAATTTTTTTTTTATAAAACATGAAAACATATTTTAATCAACCTGCAATTTTTCCATATCAAAATTACCTTAGCTCTTGTGTAAAGAAATGATACTATAAAAGTGTATTTTTAAATGGTTTGTTTGGTGGTTAAAGTATGATAGAATTGATACACTAATATAATAATAATATTATAAAAAAATATTTTTGAAGAGTTCGTGTGGTACCAATTCTATAAAGTCTTTAAAAATATAATTTTAGAACTAAAAACTATCAAATCTTCCTTTTTTTATACCATATTTCAATGATCTTAGATTATAAAACGGAGACGAACAGATCCATAATCTTTGAAGATAATGCCTACTCAAAATCTTTTGTTTTTTTACTCAAATTTGTTTTCGATCATGAAATTTGTTTCAATTTTCTATTTAGTCTGTAATAATTATTTTTCTTGACTTTTGATCTTTGAAATATTTTCTGGTTTTGTATTTGATCATTGAAAAACATTTATTTGTATTTTATTGTTGATTTATTAAAGTAATTTCATAAATATTTATAGATTTCTCTTTTATTTTTAGTTTCTTGTCATAATAGTTTATATACTTTCTAACATGAAAATATATCATATTTATGTAATATAATGACCAAGATCATATATAAAATAAAAAAAATAGAAACTAAAAATAAAAAACTATTAAGAACCAAATATAAAATTTGTAATCCTTTTAGGAACCGAAACTATATTTTTTTCCTCTTTTTTCAATAAAGTAAGGTAATTTTTTACTAACTCCTTTTTAGTCAATAAAGATATTTGATTGACGTATTTTTGAGTGGGTATTTGTATTAGCTCTATTAAAATTGGTTTTGAATGAGATTCATTTTGTGAGATCATGTTAATTATTATTTAATATATTATAAAGAATTCAATGATGAAACTAGAGATGTACTGATAATTTCATGAAAGGTATGAGTTTTTATGTTTTGGACGGATAAAAGAAATAGATAAAAAAAATATTATATTAACATAATGTTTTTAGGTTAAAAATAAAACAAAAATGTATAAACTATTTATTTTAAATATAAATAATTAAATTTCATCTACTCAATTATCTTCAGTTTAAAAATATCACTTTTATTATTTTTAAACAAATAAAAACTTACAGACCAGTCTCTTACAATGAGGGCAGTTTCTTCCTGCACCCCCACATTTTTCTTCGTGCATCCCACACTCTTATGAAAAGACTAAATCGCCCTTATTAGTTTTTAAAATTTCAAAAATATCCTTAACCTAAAAAAACCATAAAGAGGTGCAGACAAGGATGCTCTCTTGCACAGTCGTGTCTTTCATGTTCCAGCAGCAGCACGCTTTCATGTTCTAGCAGCAGTGCAACACCTCCAAATCCTTCTCCTTCAATCTCACATTTTTTGTTGGTGATTTAGAGTGCTTTTGACAAAGGTAAGTAAATTTCTTTACTTTCGGATTTTTTTTATAGATTTTTGTTTCCGTAAGTGTTTTCTTCCATTCCAGATTATAGAATCCGATAGAATTTTGGATCACAAAATACGGTAAAATCTCAAATTTTTGCTTCCGGTAAAATCTTGGATTTGTGGATCCGGGAAGGTTGCGAATTTGTGAATCCGGGAAGCTTCCAAATTTGTGGATTCGGATTTGTGTTTTTATGGTCATCCTTTCTTCAACATATAAAACTTCATCAAAAGAATTTTTTCTATCTTCAAATATGATTTGCAATGAGTTTCTTTTTTTCTTCTTTTAATATTTTTTTTGATCTATAGTTTATTTATATTTGTTTAGTAGAAATGATACCATGCTTTTTTTTTTCTTTTGGTTTCAATAGAATTTTATATTTGTTGTTTGTATTGGTTCAACATCTTATTTATTAGTTTGTAATTTGGTTTAACTTAAATGGTGTAATTGAACAGTAATGGTGAAGACTAGGGGAGGAGGTTCACAAGGTGATCGTCCCACAACCTCTGTTAGAAGAAGACATGTTAATGAAGATGAAAAACATGAAGAACATGGATAATGACTTCTCAATATCATCATCATCTCACAGATCAACCCCGTCATATAATTCTTGTTCAAATTCATCAATATTGTCCATGCTTTTACAAATAAAAAAAAAATGAAACAAAATCATTGCATTTCGAATCCATGAATCCATGAATCCATAAGTCAACAACATTATTTTATATCCAACAATCCATAATTCAAAAAGACCATTCCGGATTCAAGAATCCATAACACAAAAAAACAATTCCAGATTCATAAATCCATAATGCAAGTGATGCATTCCGGATTCAAGAATCCATAACACAAAAAAACAATTCCGGATCCACCAATCCGTAATGCAATTTGGGCTTCCATATTCAGCACTCCAGAAAACAACAATTTATGACCTTTTACCTTCCAGAACATTCCCTCATCCGGAAAACACAATTTAATCAATTCCGGATTCATGAATCCGGAATATATTACCGGATCTCGATATCCAGTAGCCCCTTTTGAAATTATAGGTCAAGATTAATGTTGAAATATTTAAAATTGTGGAGGTGCAGGAAGAAAAACATGGGGGTGCAAGAAGAAGAAGCCTACAATGAGTTGCACTGGGCACATCTGGGCCCAATCATCCAACCCTCTAACGGGCTTTATCCAAAATTAGCCCACTCTAAAAAAAATCCGTATGATCTGTTGCTACAGTTCATTTTTGGCTAATTCTTCCTATACCAATCAACTGTGATATGGACAACATCTGCATATGAAATGTCTATATGCCCTTAACCTTCTTAATATTTATGTTCACAACACAAATAAGACAGTTTCGGATATGCAAGTTCATAATTGAGATGTGTCTTTTATATATGATCATTCACAGTTTTATTTGGACACACAAAAATGTTTTTCATTATAAATTATATACTTTGAATATTTACATTCGTAGACCACTCTCTAAATCTCGATATCCAAAAACAGCTTCAAACCATTTGCAACTGCAACCATCACACGAAAACAGAAATGTCTACTTAAAAAAGATAACTCCACTACACCTAATACCTTGACCTCCACCACCACCTCTACCTCCAACATAGTAGAAGAGCTCCTCTATTTTTATTTTTTTTAAATAAAGGTAACAAAGACAGTTTGAAATTTTTGAAATAAATGTTGGGTGGATATGATAGAATTAACCTTCCTTTTTAATACATTCTCCATGTTATTGATACACTTTTTGAATATTGTATCACTTTCTTATCATTATGTTAGAAATGTTATTTTATCACTTTTTGAATAAAAAAAAGTTAAATATTTATGTATTGTTCACTCAAATAACTTATTTAGAAGTTATGTTATAACTGTAAAGTTTTCTAAGAATCTACATTTTGACAACTTTTTATGTACATGTAAATTTGTTTAACCTAAAATTTTTATACGTTCTTAATTCCGAGAATCCCATCAAATTACTTTTATTTCAATGAAAGTTTCTTATGAGATACAAATTTGTCAATATTCACAAAATAATAATTCACTTTTAAATATCTTTTATTACTTTTTTATCAATAAATATGCATCACACATACAAAATAAAAAATAAAAAAAGATGTTTAATGGAATGTCTTGATAGCATTTGAGTCCTCTCCAAACTAAACATCCAACATCAAAGGCTTTTGCCTTTGTCATAGGCACATGCCACTTGTTTGGAAACTTGTTAGTGCTCATGGCAAAGCATTGATTGGATGGAAATAGACTGCTTAACTAAGCTGCCCACCATACCCATTTTTCATTTTTGGATCAACAGAAACTAATTTTTCAAGCTAATAAAAAATCTATGAATCATATCATAGTGTTATTAAAAGTAATAAAGGAATCACTTTATTGAACTGATAAAGGGTTAACATGTGCTAAATTGGTGTAAGAACACCTTGTTAGTTTGTGGTTATGCTAAATGTTAAAAAGAATTTTAGCAATGAGTGAAAAAATATAAATTTAAATTGGCGAAAATGTGATGATGTTATCTAGAAAAGGTATTGACATGGCAGATCTGATAATGAATGAAAAGCATTATAATAGGAAGTTTCAAATCCAATGAATACCCTAACGTAAAGTATTACCTAATGAGTCCATTTTGCAACAGCAAGCCACAGAAAAAAAAGGATAAGAAATGAATAAAATAAAAAAGAAGATGTTACTACTGAACCAGAAGAAGATTCCACTCTACCAAACTACCTGCACTTGTATTGAAGCTTAAGGAACCGACACACACATACCTGTCTGTCGGCAACCACAACCTTAAACAAAACTTAAACTCCCAAACCGCAACCCCAGAACAAACTTACCAGCAACATTCTATGTTTCAATTCAGAGGAAAAAGAAAGAGTTGAAAGGTGTTTAGCTCAAGTCAATACGAAGGCACATTCGGGGGAAGGTTCGATTGAATTCAACAAACAAACTCAATGATGGTCCAAGATCAGCGTGTACTTCCAAAATCACTGAATCAGAAGCCCAAAACGCGGACGGCGGCGCTGGCTGCTACCAAGAGCCTCGATTTCTCCGCCTGGGTCTCTGACAACCTCGTCAGGATCGTGGCCGTGGTGCTCCTCGTCGTGACCGTCGCCGCCGTTTTCTTCCTCCGCAACGTCGGCGACACTGCGGCGCTGCTCTGCTTCCAGAAGCAGGCGCAGGAGCTCGAGCGGATCGCGTACCCGCGCGTGGAGTGGAACGCGATCGCGCCGATCGCGGACAAGACCTCGAAGTTCGCGAACTTCCGGTCGGAGAAGTGGATCGTGGTGTCGGTGTTGGGGTACCCGAGCGACGCGCTTAGGCGGCTTGTGAAGCTAAAGGGGTGGCAGGTGGTGGCGGTTGGTGGGTCGAAAACGCCGTCGGATTGGAGCCTGAAAGGTGCGATCTTTTTGTCCCTGGAGGAACAGGTCAATTTGGGGTTTAGGGTTGTGGATTACCTTCCTTATGATTCGTATGTTAGAAAGAGTGTGGGTTATTTGTTTGCGATTCAGCATGGTGCTAAGAAGATTTTTGACGCTGATGATAGAGGGGAGGTGATAGATGATGATTTGGGTAAGCATTTTGATGTGGAGTTAGTAGGGGAAGGTGCTAGGCAAGAGGTTTTGTTGCAGTACAGTCACGATAACCCGAATCGAACCGTTGTGAACCCTTATGTGCATTTTGGGCAGCGTTCGGTTTGGCCTAGAGGGTTGCCTTTGGAGAATGTAGGGGAGATTGGGCATGAGGAGTTTTACACTCAGGTTTTTGGAGGGAAGCAGTTTATTCAGCAGGGGATTTCAAATGGCCTGCCGGATGTAGATTCAGTGTTTTACTTCACCCGGAAGTCCACTTTGGAGGCGTTTGATGTGAGGTTCGATGAACATGCGCCGAAGGTGGCGCTGCCGCAAGGTGTGATGGTGCCGGTGAATTCTTTTAACACGATGTACCATTCACCAGCGTTCTGGGCCTTGATGCTACCGGTGTCAGTCAGCACGATGGCTTCTGATGTGTTGAGGGGTTACTGGGGGCAGAGGCTGCTTTGGGAAGTTGGTGGGTATGTTGCGGTTTACCCTCCAACGGTCCATAGGTATGACAGGATTGAGGCTTATCCCTTTTCAGAAGAGAAGGATCTTCATGTGAATGTTGGAAGGTTGATTGATTATTTGGTTTTGTGGCGGTCGGATAAGCATAGGTTGTTTGAGAAGATTTTGGATTTGAGCTTTGAAATGGCAGAGGAGGGATTTTGGACTGAGAAGGATGTGAAGCTTACTGCTGCTTGGCTGCAGGATTTGTTGGCTGTTGGGTATCAGCAGCCGAGGTTGATGTCGTTGGAGTTGGGACGGCCAAGGCCAAATATTGGTCATGGAGATCGCAAAGAGTTTGTACCACAAAAGTTGCCATCAGTGCATCTTGGCGTTGAAGAAACAGGATCTGTGAATTATGAGATTGCTAATTTGATCAGATGGAGGAAAACTTTCGGGAATGTTGTGCTTATAATGCATTGCAATGGACCGGTGGAACGAACCGCCCTTGAATGGAGGTTGCTTTATGGAAGGATATTCAGATCTGTAGTTATTTTGTCAGAAAAGAAGGATGTAGATCTTGTTGTAGAGGAGGGTCATTTGGACTATGCATACAGGTAAGTCTGGTTATGTTTTACTTTTCTCCCTACTGTTAAATTATAATTGGTGTCTTGTATTTTGTCCAATATTCTGAATCTGTATATTGGCCTTTCACGATTACCTGAGATGGTTCTCTTTTATCACTAAGAGTAAGGATTGAGTGGCAATAAAAGACTGAAGTTTGTTAAAAAGAAATGAAATCATCTCAAGTAATTGCTTTGGGTCATTGGCTGTTTGGTGAAGTAACATACAGATAAATTGCTTATATCAAAGCAGAACAGAACTTTCCTTCACTTTAAACATGTTAGTATTAGTGTGAGAGATGTTTTGTAGCCTGTGTAGCAATGGAAGCTTTTGGAAGAGGAAAGTTAGAAATATTACTTGCTCTACACTGTGAAGCATTTGTTTCTAACTCTTTAAACTTTTTCAGTTAATCATATGAGAATTTGAAAAGAGATTGACTGTTAAATATTGGACTGTTTGGTTCAGGTACATGCCCAAAATTTTTGATCAGTTTAGCAGTGCAGAAGGATTTTTGTTCGTACAGGATAATACCATTCTTAATTACTGGAACTTACTACAAGCAGATAAAACTAAACTGTGGATCACTAATAAGGTATTGTTGTTTTGTTCCTCTCACCCCAAGTGTGGACTCTTATTTTTGCATGATTGAAATTCTACCCGTACTAAATCCTCCCAAAATTGATATTGTAAGAGCTTATTGACCCTTATTACGAATGCATGTGCAAATATTTTAAGAAAACAGTTTTAATCTGGAGTAGCAAACCTCATTCTAATCTGTAAAATAGTAAGCATTGGTCTGTTTCAAGGAACTTTTCATTAGCCTCTTGAAAATTAGATTTATTTCCTCATGTATAAGTTAGTTTTAGCTTGAGAAGTTTATTCGTTTTTTTCTTCTTATTTTCATCTCTTAAAATTGTTTATGGAAATGTTTACACAAACAGACCCTTAGTTCTTGACACAAACATCATTTACTTTAGGTCTGTTTGGTTTAGTGTAAATGACTGTGGAAAAGAAGAAACAAATGACTTTTTATCAAGTAAAGTACTAGAAAGGAAGGATTTTGTATAGTCAAATACTAAAGTGACCAACACTTACAGTTAAGGACTGTGACGATTATTTACTCTTTAATTTATTGATACTGTGAAGTTTTTCATTTGTTGGACACTATTATTCTAACATACTGTTTGTGATATTATATTCAAATTCTAACATACTTTTATGCCATTAACTTGATCAGAATTGAATCCATGTTTTAATGTCTTTTGTTCATGCTATTTCTCCTACTCTTAGTCAATTTACTTTAAAAGGTGGTGTAGCTCTTTTCTCTCTGACCATTAACAAAGTTACTGGGATTCAGGTGTCGGAGTCTTGGTCTTCTGTAATAACCAATGGTGATAGCTCTGATTGGTTATCACAACAAGCAAGCATGGTACAGAAGATTGTTAGCACGATGCCAGCTCACTTTCAAGTCAGTTACAAAGAAACAAGTGACAATGACAAGAACCTTTTATTATGCAGTTCTGAGGTGTTTTATGTTCCTCAGCGCCTTGTCAGTGATTTTGTTGAGCTTGTTAGCCTTGTGGGCAATCTGGAGATCCATCAGAAGGTTGCAATACCTATGTTCTTTGTCTCCCTAGATTCTCCTCAGAATTTTGACCCTGTTCTTGATTCAATGATCTACAAGCAAAATCCTCCTGCTAATTCCTCCACTCTTTATTCGGCCAAAGTCCCTGCTGTTCATCCATGGAGCGTATCGAGTGAGCAAGACTTTATAAAGCTTATCAGAATAATGGCAGAAGGGGATCCACTTCTTATGGAGTTAGTTTGAAAGTTGAACTCTTTCTTCTTGATACTACATGACCAGAGAGGACGCAAGAAACATGTAACACTTGAATAGCACTCCTTCACGATCTCTTTTTAATCAAAAACAGTGTTACACAGTATTTTTGTTTCTTGGGTGGGTTTTTAACCCTTCTCTTTTCCCCTCCCCTTTATTGTGTAGATTTCTTCCACAGAAAAATGTATCATTCCTTATTTTTTCCCCTTCTCTTTTGTGAAAAATGAAATGAAAATGTATTTGTATTCAATATTGCAATGCAAGCTCTCCATTAAGAGATTCTTTTTTCGCATCAACTTGAAGGGTGTCTGATATACTACATCTAAACAAGAACTCTGCAAAATGTCTTAGCATGCCGATCATATGTTTTGCACTACCTACATGAACCGTTACATTCTGTCATATTCAACCAGGAAGCACACTAATATCAGTTGATAAAGCTATTTATTGATGATGTGAGCATGAAATAATCCATTTTCATGCGAGAAACTCCACCTTCATCCATGGACCTATTGATGACATTTTAAGGTTCAATGCTCTCTCTCATTTCATCACCTTTCTTTCCCTCGATCTGCCGACAGCATTTTCAACAACCGAAGCACGAACCAAAGCATTCTTTTGTACCCATTCTTCACAACCAAACCAACCTTGATCACCTGTCTTCAAAACTGTGTTTCTTGACTGCTCAGAGTGCATAGGCCATGCATCCATTGGTGATACTCTCTAAGCAGAGTTCCATCCATAATGATTCATAAAGCACCCTGATGAAAAGTGGAGCAGAATTTCCAATTTGGGTGCCCACTCCCCCACAACAAGCCCCATGCCTTCAACTGTCTCCTCAAACCTATCTGAAAGCTGGCAGATTCTCCCAACATCATATCACTTTTGTACCAGCACCCAACATCTACATGTGAAATGACTAAAATACACTTAATAAAGTGAAAAATAGGTTACACTTAATTGCACCCAACAACCAAGCACAATGCGCGTTTAGGGTTTAGAGTTTATTCTTTCAGACATTGAGTCAAACACACACGAAGTCATCGTTCCAACATCGTTTTTGAAGCACTTTGACGGTGACAGAGAGCGGAGGCATAGCGAGAAAACACCGAAGAAGGAGACGGGTCGTAAAACAATTAGTTTCTGCGTTTCTTGTGGGTTCTAGATATTTATATTTGTTATGTTACGAGTTTCATATGTGAATATCTGGTTGAGTGTCAGATGCTATGTCCGGATGAATGTTTTTCTTGGTTAGTTTCGAATATTAATATCCATATGAGTGCCGGATGAGCATATCCAGAATGTGTTTGTTATTAGGTACCACAATCATCACACTGCACAAAAAAAAAGAGTTGAGAATGATTGGCTTCTGGATCTGTATATCCAGAAGCATGATTATGCATTTCGGATAAATATGTTCGTAGTTAAAGAGTGCTAGTTCTGAATGAAAATATCCGTAGGCAACCATGACAGTTTTGGATACCAATATTCGTAGGCAAAACTCACATTTCAGGATGTTAATATCCGTAGGTAAAATTGACACTTTCAGATGTCAATATCCATAGACAAATATGTGACTTCCATATTGACATCCATAAGCAAATATATGACAAGAGCAAAGTTGGATTTAAAAGATACGTGAGTGTATATAAAAAAATATATGGTGTTGGGAGAAATATCCCTAAAAGCTCATGCCTTTTTTGCTTCACAATGTCTACTTTTGACATCTATCAAGAAGCACCATATCAATTCTAACCTACACACCCTATCATTTTTTCAAACTTCCAAAATTACCCTTATTTCGGATTTAAAAATTTAGAATAGTAAATATAATTCAAAAATATAAAATACACTATGGAAAAAAAATATCTAGATCACAAAACTAAAAATACATTAAAAAAATTTGGAATTCAAAAGTGTCTTCCGGAAATCCAAATCCAAAATATTTATGGATAAAAGATTTTGAAAATAATTTTTATTTACACCCTCCTTTTTATATAAAGTTATTTTCGTCATTTAAAAAAGACATTTTTATCATTTTAAATAGAAGATTGGTTGCATATGGTGGAGGGAGAAATTGCCCTCTCAAAAACCCAAATGAACTTCTGCTTGCTTTGTTCAAACCCATTTGCAATTTCGTCAATCTGTTCTTATGTGAGTTTGTGGTCTCAAAAGACACATATCTTAATACATTATCTAATTTAAAATAATTGATTGTTATAAAAAATAATTGATTAAAATATTCATGAAGTCTTTTTAAATTATTTTTGAAAATACTTAAAGATTATGTCAAGGCAACGATTATTCTTGCTACTTAATTTAGATGAAATCTTTCCTAACATGCATGATTTGCACCTTCAAGCAAGTTATAAGACATAATACAAATTTAGTTTCTTTATCATCAAAACGTTTTGAAGGAAAAACTTTTCAATAATCTAAGCTTTTTATCATCAAAACATCTTTCAATAATCTTGATATTGGTCTTGATCAAGAGGATGACATATTGAAGATATAATAAAGTAGTTAGACCTTATATTTAAACAATTATCAACTAATTTATTCATAAGATATCCAGATTGTATTATAAGAATGTGGGATAGAGGTAAGTGCATGTAACAAAAATAAAGAAAGAGATAAAAGAAGTGTAGGTATGATAAGTGATATAAAAGTAATATAAACTAGTAAGGAGAAAAGGTGAATATCAATGAGGTGCTTACCCTATTGAAGCAGTTGTGTATATGTATATATATACTCAAAAGTAAAATAATGATTTTTTTTCTCTATTCTAGAATGTATGTTTGGCTTAGTTTTTTTTATACTCAGAATTAATCATTCACATCTCCTACAACAAGCTAATGATAAATAATGAGAATACAATTAACAAACTAACTAATTTTCTTGATTACAAATATTGGAAGGAGTACTTGAGTTCTGTTTTCCCATCATTAACCAAAAATAAGAGTATTTGACTTCTACTGTAGTTATGTTCATTAAGTTTGTACTTATTATCAATCTCAGTTTTACACAATTTTATTATAACATGAGCAATCCATATATTGGAATCATTCTCTATATTTTAAATTGAAAGCTATATTTGACATGTTGGTTTGGCGTTTGCAACTGCACAAAGGAGCATGATCCCTGAAAATGATTAAAATCACAGCAGGGGAAAAAGAAGAAAGGAGCAAAATCACATTAAAAGGAAAGCATTGGCAAAAACTTTCAATTCAGTGTGGGAAAGAAGCTCCAGAGACAAAGAAGGCATGCAAATGTCTCTGCATTTCATCTCAATCATGACTTCAACGATCAATGCCTTCAATTTTGTCTTCAACTTCTGAGTACAACTGCCTGAGCTTGTCAATGTTTTCTTCTGTAGTCTCCCAGTAACCTCGTCCATTGGCTTCCAAGAATGTCTGCACCAGCTTCCTAAAGGAGTTTGGATTTGTGCTCATTAGCTTCTTCAGCATTTCCTCATCTTGAATGAAAGTTGTGTTGGCTTCTTCATACACCCAGTTGTCAACTTGGCCTGAAGTTGCACTCCATCCAACTGTGTTAGTGAGCCTCTTCTCAATTTCACGAACACCCTCATATCCACTAGACAACATGCCTTCATACCACTTGGGGTTCAATAGCTTGGTTCTTGCATCAAGTCGAACAGTCTCGGAGAGGGTACGCACCTGCAAAGGAAGGCCCCAAAAAGGTCAAATGGAAACCATTGACATTCCTAGTGTTTGGACTTTCTCTATAAAGACTTCCATGACAGAAAAGTATGAAGAAAAAATCAAATGAACATCTGCATAAGCTATCTGTAAAAATTTCCTATATAACTTATAATTTTTTAACTTATGGAGAAGCCCTTCACTTGTTTTTCTTTCTCCCAGAACTCTTTATGGAGAAGTTTGTCCAAACAGGCTATAATGTAAATAGGATGGATATTTATGTAACAATTTTCACCTGAGCATTAGCAGTGGTTGTATCAGCAATGTATGCACTTGGCTTCTTCCCATCTTTCCTTAGATTTTGAACCAGGTTTGTTGGATCTGAGTCAAAGTAATGACTGACATCAGTGAGGGAGATTTCTGAAGAGTCAAGGTTTTGGAATGTGGCATCTGCTGTGCTCAGAGCCATCTCAAAGACCTTTCTCTTTTCAGTCATGCCTGCACCAGGCGCATCACAATCAAAAGCGAAAGACTTTCGGCTAAGGTACATGTCCTGGAGCTGCTTCTCATCGTTCCATGAAGAGTTCTCCACTGCCAGGTTTATGTTTGAGGAGTAGGATCCTGATGCATTGGAGAACACCCTTGTTGCTGCTTCTCTAATGTCGATCCCAAGGGCTTCAGCTTGTTCTAGTGCATGCTTCTTCACAAAGTTTTGCTCTGCTGGTTCATCCAATTCAGCAACCATCTTCACCGCTCTATCCAGAAGATTCATCTAAAGGGAAAAAAGAAAAATATAGAATATGAGCAGATCCATGGAGTAAAGGTCCATTTTAGGATAAGAAGGTAAAGAAGTGATACCTGATTGATGAAAAGGTCCCTGAATACTCCTGAGCAATTAACAACAACATCAATCCTTGGCCTTCCAAGCTCTTCGAGACTTACAGGTTCCACTCGATTGACCCTTCCAAATGTATCAGCTACAGGTGTCACACCGATCATCCACAAGACCTGAGCCAAGGACTCTCCATATGTCTTAATATTATCTGTTCCCCACAATACAAGTGCAATGGTCTCAGGATACTTTCCCCCATTTTCAGCTTTTTGCCTCTCAATCAATCTATCCACCACTATTTTGGCACTTTGCATTGCTGCTGTAGTGGGAATAGATTGTGGGTCCAGTGCATGAATATTCTTCCCTGTTGGTAAAACTTTAGGATTTCTAATTGGATCACCACCAGGTCCTGGCTCCACATACTTACCCTCCAAGGCTTGTTTCAAACTTCCCAATTCATTGTCAGCCACAACCAACTTCAAACATTCTCCCAAGAACATGAACAAAGTTCTGAGCTTTTCCCTATCAGCTCGGTAAAATTTGGTGTTTGACAAGTAATCAACCCATGGTTCATTTATGCCAAATCCAAGAATTGAGGTGAGTTTATCAGCTACATCAACCACTTGACCCTTCTTATTAGTAGTTCGCTCCACAAAAGAAGTGATTGCTCCACGTGAAGCTTCAGTTATCTGCCGAAGAAGCTCTACATCCTTTAGTATTCCTTTGTCACTCCCTCTATAAACTTCCTCTATGCTTCTTCCAACAGTCTCAGCTAGTATAGATGGGAAAGAGGAAATACCATCTTCAGGACGATCAAGTGCTGCTATGTTCACTAGTGTTGCAACTGCTTCCAAGGCTGAGGGTGGCTCCCCGATGACATGCAGTCCACAAGGCAACAGGCGTGACTCAATCTCCATGATCTTGGCATACACTTTTCCAACCACAAGGTCTCTGTCTTTGGCAGGGATCTCTTCACTCTCATCTGGAAGTTCCACATCCTTGTCAAGATTACACTGTTTAGCTGTGCTTATAATTGAGCTAACAATCTGTGGTCCACGACCAGTGTCTTTGAGGGACTGGTATGAGGAGATGAGCTCACTTAATTGCTTAAGACCTTTGTAGAGTCCTGCATTTTCTGCTGGAGGAGTCAGATAGCTAATGGTATTTGCATAGCTCCTACGTTTTGCAATGGTAGCCTCAGAAGGGTTGTTTGCAGCATAGTAATAGACATTGGGAATGTTCCCAATCAGACTGTCTGGATAACATGCATCACTCATTCCCACCTGCTTTCCAGGCATGAATTCAAGGGAACCATGTGTTCCAAAGTGAAGAACAGCATCAGCTTTGAAAATCTTCTCAACAAAAGAGTAATATGCTGCAAATCCATGATGAGGACTTGCAGATTTGGAGAAAAGCAACCGCATAGGATCACCTTCATATCCAAATGTGGGTTGAACACCTATGAATACATTACCATATTGTTTCCCATAAACCAATAGATTCTCTCCATCTGAATTTAGATTCCCAGGAGCTTTTCCCCAGTTTTCTTCTAATGCTGTGGCATACGGAGTTAGACTTTGGTATTCTCGGACATTCATTTTGTATGCAACGTTCAGATTTGGGCTGCTGAATTGTGCTTCTTTGTCATGTATTACTTCTTCAATCAAAGCTTCTGAAGTTTCTGGAAGTCCCTCAACATTGTATCCATCTCTTTGAAGATCTTTTAGAACAGAGAAAATGGAGGAGAAGACGTTAAGGTAGGCTGCAGTTCCTACATTGCCTTTGTCTGGTGGGAAACTGAAGACAGTGATTGCCAGTTTCTTCTCTTCCTGTGGGAGTAAAAAAGTTCATCAAGAAAATTTACAAACTTCTCCAAGAAATCAAATGAGAATATGTTGTAAATTCAACTAGGAAATTAACTTAAGTTTGATTTACAATTCCGTAAATGCATACAAGTTGAAGAGACTACACAAGGAGAAATGAGGAAAAATAAGAATACTGGATTTTTTGAGACCAGTGAAAAACAAAACCTCATAATGAATACACATGAAAGAAGGGGATCAAATACATTCCTATAGCAAATGAAGAAAAGGGTAAGAATGCAATGAACATAATATTAGTCCACAATATAAAATGTCAAAAAGAAAATGTTTTGCTAATTCCAACTACTATAGATTTTAGTCCGTTGAATGTGATTAGAGTGTGTCCAAATTAATTGCAATCATACTGAAACAAACATGTGCTGTGATTTTAGCTGGTAACCAAACAGGCATATTGGGCAAAATAATTAAAGTTCCATTCACAAAAAGGGAAGAAGGAGATTTAATGATGGAACTTGTACAACAGACATTTCCTTTCATTTACAGTAAATCCTTTCTCTATCTGTCTCTTCTTCCGTTTCAGATATCCCTCGTTACTAATGAGATTATGAAAATTAGACTGCTACAACATACTCATTCATTCAGGTCAAATTAAATATCATTTTTGCTCTTCCAAGCCTCATATTTTCTGTTAAAGAAAAGGTTGTTAACATGATGGTTGTCAGTTAGATGTCACAGAATCTTGCAGGCTCAGTTAAAATTTCACTGTAACAGCAAATTTGACTTTTATGGTGACTAAGAATTGCGAAATACCTTTGTTTTCCTTTTCAATTCAGCCCATTTTATTGCCCTGGTGCAGAGCTGCTCCACTCTCTTGTGAAGAGCATGAGATTTTCCTGAAAACATGTAATCAATTAGACAACAAACAATAGTGAATCTTGTCAAGCAAAATTGCAAACTTACTGGATAAACATGTTTCTAAAAGCATGAGCAAGCACAAACTAAAAAATGTTAATTTAATAGTTCGAAAGAAAGAATCTTTATTCAAACAACAGTCACTCGAATAAAGAGGCAACTAAGACTGAGACAGGGAACAACAGACAACAACTCACAGGCAGTAATCCTAACTCATATTTTACACTATACTCACTATATTTTATGTTCTTACTGACTTGAGCGTCGAAGTATCTTCTACAGACAGGTGGAGCTAAAAAAAGAAAAGAAAGAATCTTTATTCTTAATACCTGTTTTAGGATCTCGACCAGCAAAAACTATAGGCTCCATGCCCCCATCTAGCTCTGGCAGGGCAACTTGAAGAGCAACCTGAATAGGATGCAAACCCAAAGTACTGTTCAGCCACTCTTCTGTTGTTTGGAACACCAATGGTACTGCAACAATGTAAGGAACATCTAGCTTCATCAAAGCCTCAACTGCCCTTGGATGGTCCTGCCTTGCAGGGCCTCCAACAAGCGCAAAGCCAGTAAGTGACACAACAGAATTCACAAATGGTTTCTTAGTGATTGGATCAATCAAGAACCTCTCCACTGGCCCCGAAAAGTCAAGCCCGCCAGCGAAAATTGGAATAACCTTAGCACCTTTGGCCTCAAGCTCCATGATCACAGCCACATAGTGACCATCATCCCCAGTCACAATGTGGCTCCTCTGCAAAATCAAACCAATTACAGGCGCATTTGGACTCTTTATCATCTCATTTGCATCCCTTCTGGTTCCATACCAATTCAAATACTCCTTTACATCATCATACATACAAGGAGCAAGAGGGTGCCAAATTCCACTGTCCAAGTACAAAACCGGCTCCGAGTACTCCATCTTTGTCCCTTTCAACGCCGGAACATAAGACCCCGAAATCATCTTGAGGAAGTTTTGCAAATTATCAGGTGATCCACCAAGCCAAAACTGCAGACTCAGAATGTAAAGCCTGGCATCCTGAGCCTTATCACTTGGCAAGTACTTCAACACCTTTGGCAAAGTCCTAACCAGCTTCAACATGCTGTCAGCAAACCCAGCTGAAGACTGCTTCTTCTTCTTGAAGAGCTGGAAAAAGGGGCTCTTGGATTGTCCAAGCTGAGACATGCTGAAAGACCCCAATTTGTTCAGCCTCATCACCTCAGGCATTGATGGGAACACCAAAACTGCATCAAGCCTGTCCCTTTCCTTCTCTACAGCAGCCTTAACCTTGAGGGCAAGCTCCTCCACAAAAATCAGTGACCCAATGAAAATGTTGGCATCTTCCAAGTCCTTGCAGAAGGTCTCGTAAGTGGATGCGTCTCGAAGCTCCTCCACCAAGTACCCCACAACTTCAAAAGCAGCACCTTTGTTGTTGCTGTTGAGAGTTCTAACGGCAGCAGAGAGAGATGATTGGTACTGTGCTTCAAGCACAACATACACAATTTTAACTGTTGGCAGGCTTTGGTTCTTCTCAGGAACTATCCTACGCACTTCTGGGGTGGTTTGAGTGAAAAGACCATTGCCAATCACAGCACATTTCACTCCCAGGGAAGCCTTTGAGCTGCTGCCATAAAAATTGGTCTTCTTGGGAAGGAAAGAATGAAGAAAAAGGTGTCTTTGGGCTAGAGAAGAAAGTTGGTCAACCTTAGAACTGGGTAAGGTAAATGGAGAAGACACTAAAGAAGCCATTGATCATGTACAAACCCAAAATAGAGAGAGCAAAAAAGGAAAAAGAAAAAGAAAAGGAACTTCTGTTTCCAAGTTAATCACTAGTTAAAAGAATGAAATGGGAAATTTGAGAGGAACTAGTACACTTTTTCTTAAGCCAAAAGATGTGCCTTTATGATCAAAACTCAGCTCAAAGTGTATTTTCTTCTTCCTCTTCTTTCCTTTCCTTCTTATGGCTATGAGTTTTTATTTGGTTTGTGTGGAGGCTAAGAGAGAGAAGAGGAGCCCGCGAATGTTAACGGTTTATTCAGTTAGTGGTGAGAGTTAGAACCACGTGGCACATTATAAGTCTTTTTTTAGTCAATGGTTGTTTTTAGAGGTTTAGTGTCACAGTGAATGTGTCTGCGTGGGCATCACACTCTTTCTCTTTAGCTATATCTATCATTAGCTTATTAGATGGAGTTTCTTGAACTGTGATTGGTGGATTTGGATTTCGCAAAAGTGGATTAAGAGGGGCCATGGAAGACGATGATGAGAGAGAAAGTGTGAGTGAGATTTTAAGGCCTTTTTCTTGCACAGAGATTCTTACTTTTTGAGTTTGTGTCTCTCGTTGAAAATGAGAGTTTGATATTTTGTTTGGGATGCCAAATGGGAACAAGTTTCGTACAAGTGTTACGCTTCCGATTTTGTTACCACAGATTGCCATGAACATATGGTACCTTCTATTGCTTCTCGTCCTTTTTGTTCTTGTCTTTTTCCCCCTGTATTTGAAAATTCAAGTTTAACATTGTCCAAATAAACCTTCTCCCTAACACATTTTTCTATAATCACATCAATTTAATAATAGATTCATTGATTTTTATCCAAGATTTCCAATACGTTCAATATATTTATGCTTAGAGTCAATGTAAAGATTAGTTTATAAATATATTCTTTTCTTAATTTTTGTTACGCATTTTAAAGATAAAATCGTAATAAAACTTTGAACTTCAATCGATACGTTTTTTAAGAATAAAATTGTAATAAAACTTTGAACTTCAAAACGGACAATACCTCAGATGCAGTGATGGTTCCTAGCAATGCTACCTCAACAGACTTAAGATCAGAACATTGACGTTGTCTGTGGAAAAAAAATGGTTTTCTTAGCCCTCAATTAGTAGGAATCCGTTCTTTTAGACCTAGACTGATACTAGAATGAGTGAGTGCAAAAATTAAGGAAATTTAATAATAATTTAACCAGTGTAACATAATGATTATGTTAGTTCGAATACAAGGAATGAATGAATTTTATGCTTTCATAATCATTTCCAATCTACTTCAGTCTCTTAAAATACTTTTTGTATCTGCAGTATGATTTTTGTTAAATACATGATTATTATTTCAGTCTTCTTATCTCCGATTCATTAATGAACTCACTATTTCTCTAGAAAAAATCAAGATAATTAACAAATTAGACACAAGAAGATAAAACTAAAATTTACACCTCATTGACAATAAAGTTAAATGACAAGATACTTAGAAAAAAATAAATTATTTTGAACACCCAAATTTAACAGATTTAAATCTTAAGTCAATATTTTATGTTTACATGGAGACTTGAGAGAATATAATAGCTTATTACTAGTATCACCACTAACCAAACTATTTATTTATGTAAAAAAAATTATATAAAGAACTAAGATTTATTTTATTAGTAAAATTCAATAAGACAATGTAGTCTTTCCACAACTGAATATTCTCAGTAACCGTTCAGATTACAAAACATTCTCCATACCAGTTCTAAAATAACACATCGCCCATATAGTAATAAACCAAGGTTATGAATGACGAATTACAGCGAAAAATGTGTTCAGCTCCTGAAAAACAACATGGAGCTTAAACTTCCATTCCTTGCACACCACTCTCAGAAAGACACCTTCAAAAGAAGCATTTTTTACAACACCCATTAAACGGGAGACAATATTTGACAGTATCTTGGATGGCAGCTGAACATATACAAACCAGAAAGCAATATGAATGGTGCTATTCTAAAGAAGATAACTGACAAATGAATTCCTCAAGCTGATTATCCTTTATCACCACACCATTTTTCTGGGTAAAAATTACATCTTTGACTGAACTGATTGTAACATCCGTAATAGCATCAGCAACAGACATGTTAATGTATTCATTCAGGTTGTGCACTGTTCCATCTGCAAAGGATGAAGATTTTTTTTTATCAGCAAATGCAAGGATGAAGATACTGTAAAAGTAGAGAAATAGATCCATTAGATCAAGTGTATAAACGTAGCTCGTGCTATTAATAGCAGAGATTCTTTCACAAAAGAACTACCGAATAGTTGTGTGATCCAATATTAAAAGTTGTTCGACAGCTTGCAATCCTTGACTTTTCTTGTTAATAGAAAAATGATGCATGTTAATCACTTAATTGGACAACTGAAGTGACTTGGCGAAATTCACATTAACATGTTCCAGCTAATACATGTTTGGTCCGATAAAATATTTCCATCTTTTTTTCACTATTAACTACAAAATATGGCATACTGCTCTTTTTTTCACAGAAAGCTTTGAAAGTAGTTTTCTGCATTTCATATATTTCACTTTATTATGTGATATATAACATAATGATCTGTCTATGTCAAAGCCAAACAAGTCCAATTTCCTATAGAAATTTCCCAGTCATTACCTTCTGCAACTATAGGCTCGTGTGGAGGAGGTTCTTCAACCCACTTTCCACCAGAATCTTTCATATGCCTTCTATCAGATGCAAAACTACGAAGAAATATTGGAGCATGCACTACTCTGAATAATCTGGAATAACATAAGAAACAATTTATATGCTTCACTTTGATATCCAACTATACATCATTATCGATGATCAATACATTATTTCACCTACAAAATTGAGGAAACACGCCTAATGAAAGCAAAGTTTATACATAAAGTTACAGGTGACATGTCACAATATGATGGACAAACAAATATTGACATGATATAAAACGTTTTTGACATCCTTAGAAAAGGTTTTTAAACACAATTTGTGTTAGAATAGTATAATATTTTATGAGCAAAAGTTGTTTTGTTTTGTATCCATATAGAATCCCACGGAAATTTCTCTTTCCTTAAGCTTTTGTGGTAAGCCAATGATGTATGTATATACATATATACATACATATATACATATATATATATATATATATGAATCTGAATCATTAAAGAGATCTAAGTTAAGAACCCTCAAGCTCTATTCCTCATATATACTTTTTCATGTTGGTTGATCTCACTATAGCTATGTTTTCTCCCTCACACTTCGCTTGAGCAACTCAGTCAAGCACAAGCATTCTACACGCCCCCTTCCTATCAACGGAACATCATCACACCACCTCCATCAATTTCATCGGCTTCTTTTGTCTGTGCTCCAACCCTGACCAACCCTGACCTAGGGGGCTTCATTTTTTTCGGTTTTTGGGTTTACACTGGACCTGCCTACTCACTTTTTCGGTCTCCAACAATTACTCTAAAAAATATTAATGGTAAAATTATTTATCTTGATATGCTTCTATTGAAGTTTGGTTTTTTGGCCTAGATTTTTAAGATTATTCAGAAAAAGATGGTAGGGAAAAATCATCAATTGCTGAACAATGGAAGACGCAGAACTTCCAACTTTGTGGTTTGTTGTGGCAATTTGTGGAACCTAATATATTGGGGACTCTCGGAACATTCAAAACATGTAAATTCTTTTGGAAGAAGGCTCAGAGCATCTTTGCAAATGACAATCTAAGACTTTATAATTTTGCCCATGAATTGCCATCTCTCAAATAGATAGATCATGATATGACATCTTTCATTGTTGAAGGTTAATTTGTTGTCCAGGAGTTAAAGATGTTCTTCTGACTCGGAGGAAGAAATCAAGCAAAATTTAGACAAGTAATACATGGCCATGATTCTTTGTTCCATGAATCCAAATTTTGATCATATTCGAGATCAAATTTTAACTGGTTAAGAAGTCCCATCAATGGAAAGCCTAATAACACAACCCCTATGTTCCAACTCTTAAAGGTAAAAATCTTCAAAATTCTATAGCTTCAAAATTCATACTTTATAAAATTGTTTCTCTTTGCATGACTTTCCTAATAAGACAACAAATATCTCCAAATTCGAAAGAGTTGAACTAAAGTCTTATACTGAAGAATATCAAGAATATTTAAGATTAAAATCCAACAGCTAAGTACAATCTTTCACACATCTCAGTTTGTCAACAACCTGCATCTCACAATCCATGGAAAGTCAACATTCATGGATAGTTGACTCAGGAGATTCTAATAATATTTTTGTTCTCTTCTATTTCTTCTCCTAAATGTCCTCACTTCATAACCCTAAACCTTAACCTTCTCAAGGAGTTGGGCAAAAGCTTGTATCTATTGTAGTTGTCTTCCAGCCACTGCCACCGACACTGGCTTCCGTAGCATTTGCAATTTTGTAAGTCATACTTTGTTTGTCTGGGAGGTATTAAGCTCTCATAAGTCCTGGATATTATGGTTTTAGCATCTTCTCTAGGAAGATACATGTGATAACAGATTATTTTCTCTTTTGCCTATTCTGATTTATCAGATCCCTGAAAACTAAAGCCTTTCATCATGTCTCTTAGCCACAATCAAGCAGCATGAGTGTTGATTCCCAACAATAGAGTGTTTCAAGCAATTGAGTAGAGATGATTAAAGTATTTGGGGCATGTCTATACAGAAGATGGGGTATCTGCTAAAACTCAAAATTCTCTATTTTCAAGGACTTCTTATCCTCCTCTTTAGATGTATTCTCTTCACTCTTTAGTGAAATTTCTTCTTTTATTAAAAAATAAAATTCACACACAATATAAAGGATGCCTTACTAATCACCATTCCTGACAACCTAAAAAAGGTGTTTAAATGAGGAAGCTAATTCATAATCTTTAATTCATTATAATGACATTTTAATTATTACTTCTTCAAATAATAGGGACAACAAAATGCATGGACTTCACCGCACATGACAATTAGGGATAAAACACTGAGCACCTTGTCACATACTTGACACATGGATTAAAAAAATCTAGTTAGAAACAAAAGAAAAAGAAAAATTAATAACAGCATTACTACTAAGATTTCAAAACATCTTTATACTTGAAAAACATTCAGGGAAAAGAAATAACAGGAGGACAAGAAGAAGTAAACATGTAGTATGAAGATCATAATTGTGTCTTCCACCCATGTTGATAAAACTAATAACTCCACTATCACCAACCCCAGCATATATAGACTTAATTTCTTAAAAGAACTATGTGGCCAGTAGCTAATATCATGTGACACATAGAAAGCATGGACTTGCATTTCTATCAACTGCAAGTTAGAAATATAAACAAAAAAACTATAAAGCACCAAAATACCCATTAGAACAGAACAAAATGGCAGATAAAACAGAAAGTGTCTTGCCTGTTATAATCAGAAAAAAGTTGAAAAGACGGTCGTATTGTTTCAGACACGTATGAGGGTAGAGGTGAAGGAAAAGGAAGGGTTGAATCTAAGTCCCATACTAGTGGAGGAACATCTCCTTGTTTTATCTGTAATGCCAATCAGAACAAAAGTATGACAAATGACCCCTATAGTAAGAAATTTATATATTAAAATAAACTGCTTTCGCAACCTAGTTACCTAGCAAACTAGCCCCCACAACAATGAAAGAAAATACAATTTAGGCAATACCTGAATGCAAATTACATGATAATCCCATAGAATCACCCCATCAGCTCTTTTGCTAGCCTTTTGATTCCATAGTGGGATCTAGAAAAGTTAAGACAAATACTTCAGAAATTGACTGAAAAAGGATTTTAATTTTGTAGCAAGCTATACTAGAGTAGCAGGAAAACTCTTATGTAGTGGCAGTGGCAAAAAAAACTTGCTTAAAGACTTAAACATGCAATTAGCACTCTGTCTGCTTGTCGGCATTACATTACTAGGAAAGAAGCAAATTAGATGAGAGATAAACACTGGCAATGTTAGCAAAAATTTGACATGTTTTTCCTTCACATTCAATTTGCACAGTGTAAGAGTCAGTGAATTATTCCCTATCCCACTATTACTCTGTCCGGTCACTATTCTGCAAGAGTAAGCAAGGTACTAATTATATCTTAGGACAGAGAAAAAACAATTGAAAAGAAAATTGACAAAAAAAAAGTAAATAAAACATCAAACAAAAGAGACTCAAAGACAAAGAGTGTCAATTAATATTCACAAACAATTCTATTTCATGAATCACCTTGAACTAGAAAGTGAACATACAGCACCCCCCAGAGGAAGAAATAGAACATGCCTGTTTCTTTTCGTTGGAAATGAAGACAACAAAAAGATCAGATCCCTCAGCTTTTGCTATTCCATCACTGCACAACTTCTTGCAAAGCAAGTATACATTCTCCTCGCTACAAATAAATATCCAGAAAATAATCAAGAAAATCCTACAGTGTATTACCATCTTTAATATTACAAAAATGAAAAAAATATACCCAGAAGGAAATCATCCAACTAGTTACGAGGATGAAACAATAAATAAATTGACAAAAAGCATGAATTCTCCCCAAATGTTGATGGACACTACTCCAAAACTAAAACCCTATACATCATTAAGAAAGAATGATATGGGAAAATTGGTTTCTGTAAAATCTAACAAAAGACTGTTTCATCCTATCACCAAAATGTATTATAAAATCATGAGGCATACACGATGAGAACAAAAACGAGAAGCGATTGTGAGGTGGTCACCAGTAAAAAGGGGTGTGGTGGAAATGAAGAACATCCATGGTTGACGTTGTCATCGTTCTCTTCAACAGTCACCGGTGACCAACAACCTTTGCGTAGGCTCAAACCTGTGGGATCCAAGATACTGCTTTGCTGCCAACAAAACCCAAAACCCAAACCAGTACATGCATTAAATGAAACGAGGTTTTGAGTAAGAAAAGAATAATTATAAGTTTTTTTTCTAATTTTTTTACTAATACACTTACTCACTTATTATTGGTTTAATTAAATTTTAACCAGACCCTGTAAATTTAAATATTTTCAAAATTTAATAAAAAAAATATTTTTTACTTTTTATTTTCTTCTTATTACTATTAACAGAGTTTTTTTTCTCACAAAAATTGTGTAATTCCATTTGTTATTTTCTAAAATGTCATTTCCTCTTTAAAGAGATTTTATTTATATAGAACTGAGAAAAAAAAAAGTAGTTGTTGTGAATAAGCAAGAATAAGACAATAGTTTATAACTTTACAAATACTTTTTATTATTGTTCCTACAACAATCAAGAAAGAAAATTGAAGAAAGTTTTACTCTTAAGGGGAGGATATAACAAGAGTTTATATATATATATATATATATATATATAACTATGTGGAGTAAAGAATACAAGAGTTTATAACATGCAAGAGTAAATAGCTTTTCTGAAAATACTTAATGAGTTTAGGTGTTTAGACTTGATGATAAATGAAGAAGAAAATCATCAAATAGAATTTGGTTGCTAATTAGACACTAATTTAGAAACCATTTAACAATAATAAAAATTAATTTAAAAACAAACAAAAAATTAATCTCTAAAATGGTCTCTAATTTAGTCATCATAACAACTAATTATTTTTGTTAGGTATGAAATCAAGACCAATTGGGTTGGGCTGACTAAACACCATGTTTAGTGGATGGACTTAATCATTGTACACAGTTGAAGTGCAGCTGAACATTGTTCCGTGACTAAGTGGGAGATTGTTGAGTAGACACCATGTTTTAGTGAGTAAGCTTAATCATTGTGTCTCTCTATTATCTCTATTTATCTTTATTTAAAGAGATCATTGTACTGGTAATTGGTGTGCAACAGAATAGAATGAAAACCTAATAGTTGTCCGTGTGGATGTAGGTTGCAGTTGGCGACCGAACAGTTAAACCATGTGTTGTTTATTTTTCTGTAGTTGATTCGTGATTGTATGTATTGCTTCCGCGTGCGTTTTTCCCATCAATTTTTGTCTCTAAAAATTAGTTTTTATTTCATAATTTTCTTGTAGTGGAAGAAGACTTAAAAATCTACCAACGATCAAGGAAAAATCCTGCGCTCTATTTTGATCCCCATCTATAGCTAACCAATTACTCAGTTTATAGTTATTTATTCACTATCCTTATGTGTAAACTATTTTTAGTATGTGTAAGCAATAAACTCTTATATTATTTATTTTGTGAAGTTAACCATGTATGAGGAACTCTAGTTATATTATCTCCTTGAGAGTAAAACTTTCTCCAATCATCTTTCTTAATTGTTGTCAGGAGTAGCAGCAAAGAATACTACCCTTGTTTTCCATCTATGGAAGAGATTGATGTACTTATTTGTAATCAAAGTTTTTACCAGTGCTGCCTCTTTAAATGTAAGCAAGAATACACATAATCCAAGAGTTGTGGGAGAATCAATAAAAAAAATTGTATTAATTTTCTTTTAAGTTTGTATTTATTAAGTGGTACGAGAGTTCAAGAAAAAAAAAATCTTATGACTCTATTCAACTACAAGAAGCCATCTTCAAACACCACTAAATGAGTTTTAAAAAAATTGTTTTAAATTTTATTTTCAAAAAAGAAAAATAATATTTAATGATCGATATAATATTAAAGTGATTACATAAAATATGAAAAAAAAAATGTAGCAAAGGCCTAACTTTCATTATGATAAGGGCATCTTTCTTGAATTCTCCATGAGAGGAAACCTTAACCTTAGTTTCATAGAAGAAGTAGAAAGCTTATTCGTCAACCAAAACATCCTTACATATAGGGTCCTAGGGATTGTAAGGTTTCGTTAGAATGTGTACTTCTAAGTTTGTCTTACTAAATGTTTGAATCTTCCATTATTAAGAACTGAACTCTAGACCTATTAAAATGTCCTTATTTCTAGTTCTAGTTGGATCTCAAGACTTATTCCAAAACACGTGGTGGTGAAGTCTTCACAAACTTGTTCAAAGTCCTCAAGGATCTCATGAGTCAAGACATCTTTCACAAGTCACAGACTAGTCTGTTTCTTTTTCTTTTTTGTTCCATCTATTTCTCTCAGCACAATGCATTGAAGTTCATTCTCATGTCTCTCAATCGCTTCAGTTGTTACATTCTGATCAAGTCACAAAGTAACTAAGTAAAGGCATGAAGAATCAGGAACCGTTTCAAGCCCTCTTCTTCCTCTCCACCCTTGTGCTGCTTTTTATCTCCTCTGCCAAGGGAAAGTGTCCACCATCCTTTCTCTGTGGGAACCTCGGCACCATGTATTTCCCCTACACTGACACCAAACACCCTCATTGTGGCTTGTTGGTCATACATGGCTGCGTTGACCGTGACCCAGATGCGGTTAAAACAATTAAGAACAAAGGAGAATGGTTTTACATCACTCGTGATCCAAGCACACAAACCCTTTTGTTCAGAGATGATGACCTTCGCACCTTGTTGCTGACACGAAGATGTGGGGTGTTCGACAAAAACTACACCAGTTTGGACACCACTTCTCCTTTCCTTTCACTTCAATTCACGACTGTTACTCTATTCACATGCAACCGCACCCTCAATATCACCCCTCCTTCTTCAGCCTTTTCTAAATCTGCAATATGCCCGAATGAGGACATCTTCTATGGCACGTCTAATGTTGATGAGTCCTTCAGTTACGGTTCCGAAGATATTCCTGATTCTTATTTTGAACTCTGTTCAAAGATTAGACTTCCAATAAGAGATGCAGAGCTTGTACCTAACTCAAATGGAAGCCTCTTTGACTATGTATCAGCTGATATTCCTGTTAGAACGGAAGTGTCTAATCCTTGTTCTTCTTGTTACCGTCTTAGAGGAGGCCAGTGTCAACTTGACAGCCAAGGGAAGTTCTTCTGCATACAAGGTACCTTGTTTATAGATGGAAACAATTTGTTCCAACTAGCTTCTAAGCTGATGATTTATTTCTTGTAATTCTGATGTGGAGTGAAGAAACCTGATCTAAGTATATCTAACTAGTTAAGTTTTTAAAGCGGTTTTGTTAGTGATGCACATCTACTAAAGATTAGAACATTTCATAGTATATACATGGCTGCAAACCTCATCCTTATATACCGGTTTTATGAGGTTGAATTAGGCTTAAAGTTCACTTCTTAATAGGTTTGAGTCAAGAACTTAAGGATCCAATATGAATTCTCACTTTCTCATTCTCATGAAATATAAGATCAAATTCCTTTAACATCACTTTTCCCGTTTGATGAACAACCCTCCAAGTAAGATCCTTCTACAAGCTAGTTTAATATATGTAACTAGTAATAAACTTAAACTTTATTGATACTGGGACAGATTCCTACATATGTTCAGCTAAAAGAAATGATTCTTTAACCGATCTAAGTTACCACTTATTTGTAGTTATGGTTTTACTGTTATTTGTTTTTGTTTAATTCCTCTCTTTTTTTCATGTTTTGTAGAGAAAACCAGTAGAAAGGTGAAGATAGTGGTAGCAGGTACAACTTTTTTATCTTTGCAGTGATTTATTTAACTTGGAACACAAAAATAAAACTTTTGTAAATTATTTGTTAACCTTATATCGTAGCAGGTTAAATATCTTCACTGGTTGAAGGTGTTTTCCAATATAAGTTCATCTTATATAAATAATGTTGAGTGATTGAATACAGAAAAAAGATGTAGATTTATGGTGACTCTTACACAAAAAAAAAAATAAACAATCTCCTGCAGACAAGGCAATATGAAAGTAAACAAATCATGATGGAGGGTATGTTTTTTTCTATTTTAACTTCTTAATGTAATAAACCTACAGTTGCATCAGCTGCTGGAGCACTTGGAATTTTGATGGTCTTGGCTTGCATCTTACGAAGATACTATTGCCACAAGAAGAATCCCACTTACATAATGATGGAGAACTTTCTGAAGCAACATGGGCACCTTTCAGCCAAAAGGTACAGTTACTTGGAGGTAAAGAAAATGACCAACTCCTTCAAAAACAAATTAGGCCAAGGAGGGTTTGGTACTGTATACAAAGGGAGGTTACAAAATGGAAGTTTCGTGGCAGTGAAGGTCTTAAGTAAGTTAAAAGGTGATGGAGAAGAATTCATCAATGAAGTTGCTAGCATTAGCATGACTTCTCATGTTAACATTGTCTCTTTACTGGGGTTTTGTTTGGAAGGCTCCAAAAGATTTCTCACATGCCCAATGGATCCCTTGAAAAGTTCATATATGAAGAGAAAGATCCTTCAAGGCTTAAACTCACATTGCATTGCACAACAATGTACAGTATTGCCATTGGTGTTGCCAGAGGACTGGAGTATCTGCACAAGGGTTGTAACACCAAAATTTTGCATTTTGACATAAAACCTCACAATATACTATTGGATGAGTTGTTTTGTCCAAAAATATCAGATTTTGGACTTGCTAAAATATGTCCTAGAGAAAAAAGTATTGTATCAATGATGGTTGCCAGGGGAACCATAGGATATATTGCTCCTGAATTGTTCTGCAGAAATTTTGGTGGAGTGTCACATAAATCAGATGTTTATAGTTATGGAATGATGGTCTTGGAAATGCTAGGTGCTAGAGAGAATAATAATTGCAGAGTTGATTTTCCAAGTGAAGATTACTTTCCACATTGGATTTACAACCATCTTGAATCAAATGAAGATCTTCAATTTCGATGTACCAAAAATCAAAATGATGAAGAAATGGTGAGAAAAATGATTATTGTAAGTTTGTGGTGCATACAAACCGACCCTTCAAATCGACCAGCAATGAGTAAAGTAGTGAAAATGATGGAAGGAAGCATTAGGTCGCTGCAAATTCCACCCAAATCTTTCCTTTTTTCATCTTCGGTTCCCCAATCCCAATCAAGTGATTCTTCAGGTTATTGACATACAGACCCAGCAAGATGCAATCAGCTTCAATTCAACAAACTACAACTCCAGCTTGCAGCTGCTATGAGTTTTTTTCTGTTATGTATTTGTTCTTACCCATGATGACTTCTCCAAGTGAAAAGAGTTTTCTAGTTGACTCCAAGTGGTGATGTATCTGCAAAAGATCCTTTGCTAAAAGATCCTTCGACGCTCAGCAAGAATACATAATGATTTTGTATGTAAGTAAAATGAATAAGATAGTTCTACCTCGTGAGAGAATTGAAGTATGACAGTTTCTTCCTGCACCCGTACATTTTTCTTCCTGCACTCCTATATTTTTCTTCTTGCACCCCCACAAGGTTGCGCAAAGACAAAAGTGTTCCTATATAAATTATACATTTTTTTTTTGTATTCTGGATTATGAAATCTAGTAAATTTTTGGATTGGCGCTTCCGGTAAATTTTCGGATTGACGCATCCGGTAATCTCCCGGATTGATGCTTCCGGTAGTACATGAATGATAGTGTTAATACAAAATAAAAAAATGCAAAACATCCATAATTGAAAAAACCATTCTGGATCCACCAATCCGTAATAGAAATTAGGCTTCCGGATTCAGCAATCTGGAAATTAATAATTTATGCAAACTTTGCTTCCAGAACACTCCCTCATCCGGAATGTAACATGATTCATTTCTAGATTGATAAATTTGTAGCACACTCCCAGATCCCGAAATTGTGGGGGTCAGTTTTGAAATTTACAAAATTGTGGGGGTACAGGAAGAAAAATGTAGGGGTGCAAGAAGAAACTGCCTTGAAGTATTTATAGACTCATTCGTTTAAGTAGAGGCCAAATAAAATGGTTATTTTGTCATAACCGTTTAGGCCACGTCTTTTCTTAAATGTGTCCTATTATTAAGGTGACTTGACAGTTATTTAATAGTTAAGACTGATCATTGTGTAACATGGAGAGTTATTGTAAAATTATAAGGTGAATAGTCATAACAATTTTAGCAGTTTTCCTCCATTAATACATGATATTTTGTAAATTCTATTATTTAGGTATTGGGTAGGAGAGAGTATTTCAATTTTTTATTTTGCTTTAGCAACTCTTGATGCAGAGGTTATCATATACCTCCATGAAGTGCTCATAACACTAATATATAATTGACTTGCTAAACTCGTGTAATTTTGGAGACTAAATACTAAAATAAAATTGTTGTGAAATATATTTCATGCACAAAGTTCTTTTGACCTTTCACCCTGTCAACTCGATACTCATACTGCTGAATTCAAAGGAGTAAATTCCATGCCATGTTTATGAGTATATATTTTTGGAATAGATAAGATTCCTGCTTAACATGTTTATGATTTCTTAATATGTTTGGATTTTTCTTTTGATTCTTTACTTTTTAGATGTATTTTATCTATCCTTTTACATTTTTTCTACTGATATGTAATGAATGTACAAGGGATGATCTTACACAAGTTTCAAATAAATAAAGGCTAGAAGAGTAGAGTTTATTTTGTATTGTAAATTTCAAAAAAATAGTTGTTTTTATTTTCTTTCCTATGTAAAAATAAGTGTAATTAGTGATTTAAAATTAGTTCAATTAAGTCTAATATAATAAGACAGGGAGTGTTCTTTTCATTAGTTTCTTCTCTTTGCCAAATTGATTTTTTCTTCATATGTTTTGTTGTATCTTCTCTTCTTATAAATAAATTTTCACACTTGAATAATGTTACAAATTAATACTATGTTGAGTGACAAACTTTCTAAGAATCCTTATTCTATCTACTTACTTGTGTTGTATTATTCTTATTTTTGTGTTCATGTTCTTATTTATTTCCATCTTAGATGCAAGTTTTCCTCTTATATAATCCTTATGAATTATATTCATATTTCATAAAAAAACATATTTAAGTCTCATGTTTTATGTTCTTCAGTCTTAAGAACATCAGGTGATAAAGTTTTAATAAAGCTTTTAGATACAAATTTTCACTATTGTTATGAAATAAAATTGTATTTACCTATGTTAATATGTGAGTATAAGTTGTACATTGAGTAAATTGAGTAAAAATATAAATGAGAAAATTAAATATAAAAAAATCTTAAAATTTATTTTCTCAAGATTTTGAATTGAAAATAATAAATTTGATTCATATCTCTTTATTGTTGAATCTCCTAAAGAGATTCAAAAATATATCAGAAGAAAAATCAATCATTCGACTTGGTGACCTCCTCCTCGGACCAATACAAATATAAAAAAATAATATATTTAAAATCTCAAATTTTTCTATTTATATAATATATTTTATCCTAAAACGTTCAGAAGTCAAACATATTACTATAATGTGGGAAGTCACAATCACAGTAGGGTGAGGCTGAATGAAGTGATAACATGAAGAAGGTTTGAGAAAAGCTGAGAAAATGGCTTCTACGTCTTCAATTGGAACTCATCCACATCCATGGATCTGTAAATTGATTTGGACCAATTTTAATTTTGAATTTTGGTTTAATAAATGTATTATTAAACCTTTATATTAATATTTTATGTAAATAAGTAATTAACCTTATTTTCATCATACGAACTATTTTTAATAGTGAACTAGTTTGATAAAATTAGAGGAATAAAATTGCAAATAAAAGTTTAATTTTTTTTAAAATATATTTATTTCAACAATTGTTCATTAGTAATAACTTGCATTTAATAAATGTTATTGTAAAAAAGGATGAAGAAAACTTTTACTTGCTGAACGGTCGGTCGATCAGTTCATATTTTTTCGTGTACTTCTCATATCAGACTTGTTTGTTTTACTTTTATATGTTCTTTTTCTTCATTTCAATCAAACTTTCATTTCTTGGTATGTTTTTGGTCTGGAGGACACATGTAAAAGATGCTTCGACGTTCAAGTAAGAACTCGGTATTTGGTGCTTGATGCAATATGTTTTTATCAAAAGTTATGACTATTTATATGTTTATTATGAACCTATTATTGTTGGACCGAATTAACTTTTGGATAGTGATTAAGAACGTGTTACCTAATTTTTTTATACAATCTAAACTTGTTAACCTCCTAATGAAACGGGTATCTAAGACTTATAGGTCTCATCCGGTTTTGATCCGTACAATAGATAATATTTTTTATAACATTATATCATATTAGTGACTCATCTCCGTACAATAGATAATATTTTTTATAACATTATATCATATTAGTGGCGGTGATATTAAATATATATTATAAAAACATGCTTTAATTTAATTTTTTATATGTTTTTTATTCTATTATTTGATTATATTTATGTATGTTAAAACATTGTCTCGTCGCATGTATTTAAAGTCTCAATTGACTCGGATTTGGATTTAAATAAATAATTTAATCAAGATTCGAAGTAAAAAAAAAAAAAAAAAAAAAAAAATAAAAATTTTAACAAAAATTTTGATCATATAAAGTTAGAAAAAAAAAAAATAAAAAAAAAA